>ERZ1684501.33-NODE-33-length-18467-cov-14.277645_pt1 | contig 18467 bp, 13 predicted proteins | sample MGYA00580191_ERZ1684501 | MGnify/ENA primary metagenome ERZ1684501 (study PRJEB41475, sample SAMN08455322) | hot springs metagenome | biome: temperate mixed forest biome [ENVO:01000212]; feature: neutral hot spring [ENVO:00002181]; material: water | place: New... | reverse complement strand
GCTAGGTAGTTTCTATCCCCACTATTATACTTTATCTCGACTATCTCCTTCAACGTTAATAGTTCATCTGTGGATAGCATATCCCTGAAGTCTTCTAGTAGCCTTGTGGCGTGGTCTGCTGGTATATCTGTGTACATTATATCTCCTTCATCGACATGCCTCCCTACTAGTATCCTCCCCTGTATTGATATGGCTACTGCTGCTCCAGCCTTGGCTTCTGGCAGGCTTACATCCCTATCCTTTATAGCCATTATCCTGCCGAGAGGTCTTCCAGTGGAGTCCATTACTGGGTATCCCGGCCTTATAACTCCACCTAGCACCTCTACACCTACGATGGCTGGGTCGCTTCTTCTAAACACGTAGCCTGGTATTATCCTGACCTTGCCCGGTCTTACGAGGGCCTCGAGGGCTCTTAGCCTCTCTGCTAGCTTCTCTTTCTTAACCCATTCCTCGTATTCCTCTAGTAGCCTGTATATAATGTTGTTCTGGAATATCTTGACTCCACTTGCTCTAGCCTCCTCCTCAGCCTCTGGTAGTATCTTGACGTTGAATGCGAGTATAACGCCCAAGTACCTGTCTAGCTTAGCTGTTACAGAGGCGTCTATCACATCACTTCTAGTAACCGGCCCGACGTCTGCAACTCTTACAGGCACGTTCTTCCTATTAAGAGCTTCGACTATAGCCTCAAGTGTTCCAAGAGTATCTGCTTTGACGACTACACCTATATTCTCCGTTCTTAGTATGATGCTTTTAACCTCCTCCCTTACACTCTCAATGACCCTCTCTAGCTCAGCATCACTCCAGACAGCGTATAGGGGGGAGCCTGCTAGTGCATCCTCGAGACCCTGAGCTGCTATTCTAACCCCCGAGGCTGCTATGACCTCGTCGACATTCATGAACTTAGCCTCCCTAGCTCTAATCTCCTCTAGGGGTCTCGGCATTAGGAGGCTTCTAACAGTAGTCACTATAGGCCCGCTCTTACCAGCTAGGACTATCCTATCCCCAACCCTCAATACCCCATCGTATATTATGGCGTCTACAACAGACCCCAGGCCGTGCTGCTCCTTGACCTCTAAGACTACACCCCTGGCCGGGCCCTCAGCGTATCTAAGCCTATCACTCATGTACCTCTGGGTTAACCCAGCTATAATGGCTAGGAGCTCCGGTATACCCTCACCAGTCCTAGCTGAGATTGGGACTACTGCCACCTGCTTAGTGAAATCCTTTATCCTGGTGAAGAGCTCTGCAGGAATACCCTTCTCGTAGAGTCTACCGATTATCTCGTATACACGCCTCTCAAGCTCAGCCTTAACACTCTCACTCTGCCTCTGGATGCTCGCCATGAATGGAGCGTCTGGCTGAGGCTTCCAGCCATGTATCCTGTCAATCTTGTTAGCGGCTACAACGAAGGGGGTCCTCCTAGACCTTAGAAGGTCTAGCGCCTCAAAGGTTTGAGGCTGGGGCCCCTCAATGACGTCAACGACTAGGATAGCGAAGTCAGCTACACTGCCACCACGCCTCCTAAGGTTGGAGAAGAGCTCGTGACCCGGAGTGTCTATAAACAGGAGACCTGGGATAGTGAGCTTAACTGGTATAATCTTCCTCAGGGGGGCGGCGATAGCTTCAATCACATCAGCGGGAACCAGGCTAGCACCAATATGCTGGGTCATACCACCATGCTCCTTAGCCGCTACAGCAGTCTTCCTAATCTTGTCTAACAACGTGGTCTTACCATGGTCGACATGGCCTAACACGACAACTATAGGCTGCCTAAGCCTCCCACCTGAAGACACTCTAACCCCCCACAAGACATTTGCTAGAAGAAGGATATAAGATGAAATGAGACCCTAGGATACAGAAGCGACTCCTCCCATCTCAGGGGAGGGCGGGCTCTCCAGTAGACTCTGGAGTGCCACACGTTATCTGGGAGCATAGTAAGTGTTGTATACCTTCTTTAACTCTTCGAGCTTCTCTATAGTCTTGCGAGCATTATCCCTATACTCTCTGTAGAGGCCCTCAGCCGAGGGATATTGTTCTAAGAGCTTTCCTAAGCTGCTATCCTTACTCCTTATGAGCTCTACTAACTTGTCTACCAGCTCTTCTACCCTGTTATAGTCGATAGCTGCCTTAAACAGCTCCTCTACCATCCACTCCCTCGTATCCCTAACTACGATGGGCAGGTCTAGGCTCCTAGCTACAGCTACTAGATCTGGTATTGATATGTAGACTCCAGCTCTATAGGGCGACGCTAGGTGCCTCGCAATACTCTTCACCATTAGCGTTAGTGAGGGAGCTTCGCTACTCAACACGATCACCCAGTATGACCTTGTAGTAGCCCTCCGCTACCAGCTCAATCCTGGCATTCAGCCTCTCAGCTAGTGCTTCGAGGAGCTCTTTGTCGCTGTGTTCTCTAAGCTTTACTATAGCCTCCTTCACGTTATTCGAGTATAGCAATGGGATATCCTCAATCATCCAGGCCTCTCTAGCTGCTGCATCCCCCGCTAGGCTACCCTCCCTGATGCTGTCCATAGCTTTAACGACTACCTCTCTCAAGGAGTAGTTTATGGCTGGTATAGAGTCCTCGAAGGGGACATCTAGTAGGGGTCTAACAGTCTCAATACGGCCTGGAAGCATCTTAACCAACCCCCTCAACCCCCACGCTACCCTAGCTCCCCTAGCGTAGGCTAGCCTGAGGTAAGAGTATAGCCTCCTATTAGAGTCTAGAATGCCTAGTAGTAGCTGCTTAACATCTTCAAGGGAGCTGTCGGGGGTATGCTCTATTAGCTTATAGATTCTCTCCTTAACCCCGGTAACCCATTTAGGTGAGCACATGTAGATATCGTAGCTCTCGCTCTCCCCAGCTTCTAAGGGTTCACTACTGTAGCTCGATCTAATCTTAACGGTAAAAGCTATATCTATAGCCCTTAAGCCTTCAAGGGGGCCCCCGGAGAGGGAGGCTAGCCTCTCAGCATAGCCAATATCAAGGCATAGTATGTGAGGTGATAGGTTGAACCCTACATCGTCTAGGGCGCTGATGAAGTTGTAAGCCGTGGAGGCTAGCCTCTTATCGCTCTTCTCTGCTAGGTCATAGTATACCATGTAGCTTAGGTTCTCTATGAAATCTTGGTTTGAGGAGAGTCTATTGAGTACCTCTGAGATAGCCTCATAGCTAACTCTTTCCTTCACGTTCTTCACGAGCTCGTATACTTCAGGAGGCCAGCCTCTAACCTCAGCCTCCTCTCTAGCGTCTGAAGCGTAGAGGGAGATTATAAGTGCGTTAGCTAGAGGTGGGAATGCAGTGAGTAGGTTTACAGCTCCTAGGATCTTCATCCTAGACTCGATAAGCTCCCATATCACCATAGTGAAGCCACCTCAACCCCTTCCCCTTAGGTGAGCTTCAATTTCGGAGACTACAATAGGGCAGTTTAAGCCAAGATCCTCCTCAAAATGCCTACACCTAAAATTACACTCAACGAACACCACCTTGTAACCTCCATCGACTAGCCTAAGCCATATCTTATGCCTCTCAGTAGTTACAGTAGGTGGGAAAACCTCTGTAACACCTCTAATAGCCAGCCTAAGCCCCGGTATGACTATGTCCTTTGGAAGGCCTATAATCTCAGAGAATACGTCTAGGGGGGTTAAAGGCTTATCCCCACCTCTAACACCTTTACACACGACTTTCTCTGGTTTAACACCGTAAGCGCTAACCACCTTATACAATCTGATAACGTGGAGAGCTGCCTCATCAAAAAAGCATATATTAACATTAGTTATGTTAAGCCCCCTAAGCTGGGTAATGTATGCTAGGAGGGTTAAGAACGAGAGGAGCTCTGCATCACTAACACCCTTAAGCCCCCATATGTCTATAAGACACTCTCGAAGCCTCCCAACTCCAAGTCTTTCATAGGCATACAGGGCTATACAGGTCTTCGAGTTAGCCCTATACATGTTCCCAACTTGCTCAAGTAACCTTAGAGAGGCTAGGATTCTACCCCTCTTATAGACCGTACTAAAGCTAAGCCCTGTTTCCCTAGCGGCTTTATACAGGGAGCGCTGCTTTAAAGGCTCCTCAGCATAGAAGCTCATTACCCTCAACGAAGCCTCATCCAGCTTCGGTATCAGGGGTCTCCATAAGCCCCTAGAGAGTTCAACGAGAGAGCCGCAGGCTGGCGGGTTCTCAATTAAAGGCATTAGAGTCACCACCTAGATAGGTTAACCTCGAAACTTTTAAAATACACTCTAGAATTTCAATTAACATGTTATAATTGTTTTGAAAGTCCGCTCCCATGTTGTAGATAATATATTTCCATACTAAAAATATATAATGCTTTTAAGGGAGACCGGTACACTAGTGTTCCTCGAAGGTGCTGGTGCCTATGGCTAGGCTTGCTATGGCTACTATAGAGGATCTCTGCATGCTCTGCTGGGCTTGTGTTGTAGCCTGTAAGCAGGAGTTCGACGTACCTCTTGGTAGGTGGAGGTTGTGGATTACAGAGGTTTACGAGGGCGATTACCCCAATATAACTGGCTACATGATACACTTGCCTCAGTGTAATCACTGTGAGAACGCTCCATGCGTTAACTCCTGCCCTACAGGCGCTCTATACCATACTCCCGATGGTATAGTGAGGCTTGATAAGGATCTATGTATAGGCTGTAGGGCTTGCACTAGGGCATGCCCCTACAATGCTGTCTACATAGACCCTAGAACTAATAAGGCTGATAAGTGTAGCTTCTGCGAGCACCTCGTAGATGCCGGTCTCCAGCCAGCCTGCGTAGCGGCGTGCCCCACGGGAGCTAGGATATTCGGGGATCTAGACGACCCCAACTCGCTGATAGGCAGGCTCTGGAAGGAGGGTAAGCTAAAGCCTGTAGGTAGGGTTGCTGAGAAGGTTAAGCCTAGGCTACTCTTCGCCCCCCTCGGCTCATTCAGACCAATAGATGTTAATGCAGGGGCTTTCGTTAAGAAAGTCAGCCCAGAGAGGTGGATGCAGCTTACAGAGGAGGATCTAGACATGACAAGGTGGAATCCGAACGCCGACCCCAGACTTCAGCCAGGAGCTGTTAGCCAGTGGAGTGCCGAGCCCTATCTAGGCCAGTGGGCTAAGATAAGGCTAGCTAAGGACCCCACTATAGCTGATCTAGCTTCAGTCGTTAGGTTTACGAGAGAGAACCTATCGAGAGCTGCTATAGCACTACTAGTACTATTCGTTGCTGGAGCCCTATGGTCTACAGTGATAAGACCGATACACCCGCCTGAATGAGGTGGCTGGCTATGCCCGGCTACGAGCCTGTTAAAACTGTGGGAGGTAGGGTTTACATACTAAGGTTTAGGCCCATAATACAGGTTGGCCACATATTCCTACTAGTTGGCATGACACTCTGCTTCATTACAGGCCTAGCTATGTTCTTTAAGTTCGGTGAGACAGCTATATTCGCTGGCAATATCGGGAAGTGGCTTGGCCTACCAGCAGAGACTACGGGGAGGCAGCTTATAAGCTGGCTTCACGACTGGGTAGGACCGATACTAATGCTCATAGGCATCTTGATAGTATTCGCCGCTAGAGGGGTTAGAAGCGACTCTATCAAAGAGGCTATCCCAACCGGGAAGGATCTAAGGGAGCTATGGCTAGTATTCATGGCTCACCTAGGTAGAGCTAAGAAGCCTAAATACGACTTCTACAACCCACTCCAGAAGCTATGGATACTAGCTGTTGTTACGGGTCTAACGCTGCTAGGCATCTCAGGCATATTCCTAGTCCTGGAGAAGTGGTTTGCAATACAGATACTAGGGGGCAGCTTAAGGATGGTTATGTCCCTACTCCACATTATAGGAGCCTTTATATTCTTCGTAGCACTTCCAATACACTTCCTAATGTCGATACTACCCCTAAACTGGCCTATTCTCAAGTCTCAACTACTCTTCAGGGGTTACGTGGAGCTAGAGTGGTGGAAAGCCCACCACCCAGCTTACGTTGAAAGGGTGATGAGGAAGGGAGGTGAGGGGAGGTGAGTCTACTCAAAGAGGTTAAGGATATGGCGGGCTTCAAGGTGGATAGGAGGACTTTCATAAAGCTCGGGCTCGCAGCCGTTGCTGCCGGTATAGCCGGCACCGGGTTGAAGACTTCAGCTCAGGTTCTAAAGGAGGTTGAGAAAGGCGAGACTTGGTGGCATGGAGAGACTGGGAGGGTTAGAGGCTATAGCGAGCTACTCAGAGTACCAGACCCAGGCCCTATAGTCGAGACTGGAGCCACGATAACCCTCTCTACGCCAGAGGGGGTTAAGGAGTACAGGCTACACTGGTTCAAGAACTGGCTTGACTGGAGCGAGCCAGATGCTGTAGCTTGGCCCAAGAAGGTTATGAGGAGATACTTCATAGCACCTGGAGGTGTCTGCGGGTACTGCGAGGTTTCATGCCACTACGTAGTATGGATTGATAAGGAGACAGGCTTAGTAAGAAAGGTTATGGCTAACCCATTCGCCAAGAACAACTGGGGTCTATGCTTGAAAGGTCAGGGCAACGCGCAGGCAGCAGCAGTTCCCGACAGGATTACATTCATACTATCAAAGATAGACCCTAAGACTATGACGAGGGTTGGAGATAGAGGTGACGATAACTGGATCAGGATAACATATGAGGAGTCCCTAGAGATAGCTGCAGAATACTGGTCTAGAGGGCTTTACGGGTGGCTAGTAAGGAAGGATCCAGCTGAGAGTAAGACGCTGTACTGGATGGAGGGTAGACCGCTACAAGCGGGCTGGGCTACTCATGGGGGCTGGCTTAAGCCGTGGGAGTATCAGCACAGCTTTATGAGCCATACAAACCTCTGCAGTGCTGGAGCTAGGCTTGGTAACGCCGCCTGGACCGATATGGATAGGAATAGTCCAGACTACTTCAACGCTAAGCTTATAGTGTTGCACGGCAAGGGTATCCTAGGGGATACAGGCCACTACCTTATGAGTCATGGGCCTAGAGCGGCCGTAGCTAGGTTTAAGGGAGCTAAGGTTATATCGGTTAGGGAGAAGTACTTCCACACAGATCTACTAGCAGACTACTGGGTAGCAGCATGGCCTGGAACTGAGGCTGTGCTATGGCTAGCAGTAGCTAACGTGCTTGTCAACGAGCTTAACGCTGCTAACTGGGACTTCGTTAAGAGGTGGTGGAACTGGCACTGGCTAGTAATGGATAGAGATGGGGTAATAAAGTTCCTACTCGAGAGAGGGTACATTAAGACACCACCACCAGACGACATATACTACAAGCTCGAGGATGGAAGGTGGGCTATAAGGGAGGATAAGTGGGATAAGGCTTTCGAGTGGTTCAAGACATTCCTTAAGGAGTACCTATCAAACTTCACTCCAGAGTATGCAGCTTGGGTTACAAGGCTTAACGCTAGAACACCACCACCAGCTAAGCCTACAGCAGAGGAGATTAGGAAGGGAGCAGAGCTAATAAGAGCTATAGCTAGGGAGCTCGCGGCAGCAGGTACAGCTATAAGCTTCCACCAGTGGAGAGGTAACAGTCAGACACATGGAGGGTGGATGGCTCAGAGAGCGGCATTCATGGCGGTCGTCGCTCTAACGGGAGCCTACGGGACTATAGGTGGGACAGGGCAGGCTAAGTGGCATGATGAGAATCTAGCTTTCCACGGTTGGAAGGGTAGTGTAGCTACAGTATTTAAGAAGAAGAGCCTTGCAGCTCCACCTATATGGAACGAGTATGTCTGGTCGCCTGAAGAGCAGGCATTCGGCCACTATGACCCGACGAACACCAATGTGTTCAAGTGGTATGATGAGGAGTGGAAGGGTTACTGGAGGAGGTTTGGCTTCGCTATACCCGACAGAATGCACGTCCACTTCAGTAGAGTTGTTACCCCGCTATCCGCCTACCAGGCTGGTATACTATGGGCTAGGCTGCTAAGCGACACTAATAAGGTTGAGCTCGTGATACACGCTACACCATTCTGGAATGAGACAGCGTTCTTCGCAGACATAGTACTACCAGAGGGCTTCTTCCACGAGAGGCATGAGGGTCAGCCAGCGGCATCGGGTATATACGTTCCAGATAGGTGGGTTAGCGTTAGATGGCCATCCTACTACCTATACCTAACAAGAGCCAAAGGGTGGAAGCCTAGGGATCCACACAGGACAGCTCTAGAAGCTCACCAGGAGGTAGGGCTTGGCGATGTCGTGTCATACCAGGAGTGGACTCTCGAGGTTCTATGGAGAGCTATATACAAGGCTATAGAGAAAGCTAGGAGAGATGGAGTCCCCCTATCGGAGCTCGTAGAGGATAGAACAATAGAGTATATGGGTCAGAAAGTGAGGGTTGTAAGCCTAGCTGATAGGCTAGAGTTCCTCATAGACTCTAATAAGGGTAAAGCTTACGCTGATAGGATTGGAGTTAAGGTAGAAGACCTAGCTAGAGTCCTAGTCGAGAAGGCTTATAGAGGCGAGATTACATACGAGCAGTGGAAGGATGAGCTTAGGAAGCAGCTACTCATGACTATACACGACTGGTATAACTGGGCATCCTATAGGGGTAATACGCCTAAGCTCGCCGAGGCGAGTAAGGAGCGAGGCTTAGAGCCTGTAGAGTACCTCGAGATGTTCCAGTTCTGGGTCGAGGAGACTGGTATATACAAGGAGAAGAAATACGAGAAACCTGTAGCTCTAGAGGCGGTAGCTAGAATAGACCCAGTCACTAGGATAGCATACAACGCTGGGGGCGCAGCTGTTGGAGTTGAGGAGTATCCTGGAGGAAGAGTCTACGAGGGTCAGACTACTTGGAGTAGGAAGCTTGAATTCATATCCCTGCCAATGAGAGAGCAGGAGTTAATGGAGGTATCCATACCGATATTCCCGAGGGAGCCAGACCTAGATAGAGCTATAGCTGGCGATGTGGAGACAGTTAAGAGGCTTGTAAGAGATAAGATGCACCTAGTCATACCACTACAAGACTTCTGGGCGAGAATACCTGGATTAACTACAGGCATAGACCCGAGTAAGGGCGAGCTACTATTCGTAGCTAACAGCAGGTTCCTATTCGCATCCGAGAATTCGAGGTCTCAGTATAACTGGTTCACCTTCGAGCTATACCCAGCCCTATACCTCTGGGTTAACCCGATCGACGCGGAGAAGATGGGACTAAAGACAGGGGATGTAGTGAGAGTTAGAGTGCTAATCCAGGCTCTCAACGACCTAGAGGTTAGCAGCTTCGTCACAAAGGTTTGGGTAACGCCTAGGGTTAGAGAGGGTGTATGCATAATGCTACATGGCCAGTATAGGTGGAAACCCTCATGGTGGAACTATGATAAGCTGCCTAAGGTTAACGGTAAGAGCATAGCGCCATTCCCAGTCGTATTCTCGGCGTACGAGTTCAGAATTGATGGTAAGAGGATAGACGAGGCGGTTAAAGACGGGAGTTTCCATAGGGAGTGGGGTAAGATGGTTGGTAAGATAGTCGAGCACGTAAGACCAGCTACAGAAGCTGAGATCGAAGGACACTACATGACAAGCCTGTATAAAGCTAGGAAAGCACACTTCTGGGATCAAGCTAAATTCGTATGGTGGAAGGAGACTGGAGTTACATACGACTTCATACTACCGCAAACAAACGACCCAGTAAGCTGGTCTAACATGTGGCACTTCAAGGTTAAGATAGAGAAAGCTAAGCCAGAAGAGTATGGCCAGGTAGAGTTCGACTTTAAAGCTGCCAGAGACGCCTTCGAGTACTTCTTCAAACTGCTAACCCACGGTAGTAAGGGCGAGCTAGCCAATAGGATATACAGTGTTTGGAGGCAGAGATGGGGTCTAGACATAGAGTTCCCAAGGATACTAGGAGTAGTTAAGGGAGAGCTAGTAGGCAAGACATTCCCAGAGGTAGGATTCAGAAGAGCGTTCTTCTTCGGCGGCGGCCTAGGAGGCAAGCCAGCAAGAGACGCTTACAAGTGGCCAATAAGGGATCTAAGAGAGTTACCGTAAAACCCGCACCTCCCCCATCTTTTTATCTTTTTAACCTTACATTTAACATACTGGAGTGGGGGTGTGCCCCCGTGAGAAGCCTTATCTATAGGACTGTATCTCAAATTGATTACAGTTTATGCGCTAAATGTGGACTGTGCGCTAGAGCGTGCCCCACTAATGCTATAAAGTGGGCTCCGAGGAGTTATCCAAGTATAGATTTGAAGCTGTGTACTGGCTGTTCTATATGCGTTCAATCCTGCCCGAAGGGTGCTATAAGGATGGTTAGGAAGGCTAGCGTACTCCCAGTAGCTGTAGCTATAGCGTTGGTAGTGTTGCTAGCTGCCTCTGTTTACGCAATGATATGGGCTCAGCATACAACCCCCGGTCCTACCGTTGAGTATAGCCAAGTTAGAGAGGTTGGGGGGAGTTACGAGACGTATAAGGATATAATATGGCAGGGTTCTGGTAAAGGTGGCGAGAGGGACCCTCTATCGATGCCCTCTGGTGGCTAGGAGTGGATTCTGATAGGTGGCGTGCTGGTGTTTACAGGCTTCTCTCTAGCATACTGCTGACAGATCCGGAGCCCTCGTTTCTAGCTAAGATTAAGAGTGTCCTGGGGGAGGCTGGGGGTTTGTTCGCTGATATGGCTGAGGCTATTGGGGTTGATGAGGAGTCCTACTTGGGGCTTAGAGTTGACTTCACTAAGACCCTCATACTATACGTTCACCCATATGAGAGTGTGTTTAGAGACCCTAGTGGGCTGCTATGCGGCGATGTAGCGGTTGAGGTTTACAGGTTCTATAGGAGGGCTGGCTTCGAGCCGGACCTGGCATCTGCTAGGGTTAGGTGCGGAGACCACCTAGGCATAGAGCTTAGCTTCATGGCGGAGCTAGTGGATAGAGGTGATGTGAAGACACAGTTGGAGTTCATGGAGGCTCACCTAGCCAGGTGGGGGCCCCTAGCTGGCTTAGCTATAAGCGATACGGCCTACACGAAGTTCTACAAGCTTCTAGGTCTAGTGACAGCACACTACATACTAAGCGACTACGAGTACCTCAAGGGTGTCACAGGTTGAAGCTCAAGGTTAGACCTTCAAGGTGTCTAAGGAGGTGGTATAAGGACTCAAACTGTAGCCTATGCGTGGAGAGCTGCCCTGTAAACGCTATAGCGGTAGACGGTAGAGACGTTATAGTGGATAGCGGTAAATGCGTTCTATGCGGGGCATGCTCCTCAATATGCCCTACAGGCGTCTTCAGCCTAGGCTTAGAGGAGCTCGTAGAACGCCTAGAGCCTAGCGAGGAGGTTAAGATATCGTGTAGAGAGGTGGGAGAACGAGTTATAACAACGTGCATCAACGCTTTAAACCTGCAACACTACATAACACTAGCCTCTAGGCATGGCAGGGTAGTTGTAGATGCCAGATGTAGCGGGTGCCCCCTATCCAAGGGCCCAGGTCTAAAGGCTCTAGAGGAAGCTCAGAGAGTCTTGGGAGCTAGGATAGAGGCTATCAGGGAGGGTGGAGGTCAAAGCCCACTAGTTAGGAGGGCTATGCTTAGAAAGCTAGTAGCCGGGGGTGCCACCCTAGCATCCCCGCCTCTAGGCGCTGTTATAGCAGCTACCTATATGGATCGAGTAGAGGTAGAGGATGTAAGGCAGCCTGAGAGGGCCCCCATAAAGTTTAGACTCCTAAGCCTAAACGCAGCCAAAACGCTAGGGGTAAAGCTTAGGGTTAGACACCCCACTGTGGATAGCGATAAGTGCACCTTCTGTGGTGTATGCGCTGGAGTATGCCCCACTGGAGCTATAGAGTACGAGGAGGCAGGTATACTGAAGATAGACCCGGCCAAGTGCGTTGGATGCGAGCACTGCGTAAAGCTATGCCCTGAGAACGCTATGGCCATGACTGAAAGCGAGGAGCTCCAGGTACTGGAGTACACGAAGTCAATGACTGTATGTCCTAGATGTGGCTTCGTATACCCCTCCAGCCTAGGGGACTGCCCTAAGTGCACGGTAATACTAGAGATCGTGAGGGACATTTATAGGGGTGAAGCGAGGGACTGCAAGGAGTACGGGGAGAGGATTAGAGAGAAGCTGAGGTCCCTACGTTGAAGTTCGAGTGTGGCTACATATACCCTAGGGTTGAGGAGTTAGAGGTTAGAGCAGCAGCTAGAAGCGGGAAGGTTCTAGTAGTCGGCCTAAAGGGGTCGGGTGTATCAACGCTACTAGATAGAATCTCGAGACTCTCCGGAGAGAAGTATGATGTTAGAGATGTTGGCAGCTTAAGGGAGGCCTTGGAGCTCTACGAGTCAACCTCTAAGAATCAAATCATTGGAGCTACTGGGTCGCTAAGAGAGCTTTTAGAGCTCCTATCCAAACCCCCCAAGGGCTTAAACATAGTTGTTCTTAAGCCTCTAACGCTAGGGGAGCTCGAGGAATACCTCTCCCAAGTAGGGGTTTCCATTACCAGGAGGGAGCTGCTTAGAGAGCTCTACTTTAGAAGTGGTGGGATGCCTGGTGAGGTTTGTAGGGTTATCGTTGAGAGAGGGCTTGTAGGTAGAGCTCTAACAGAGGATGACGTAAACCACCTCCCTCCAGAGCCTACATGGATAATGGAGGCTAGAAGGGACTTTGGGTCAGACTTCGAGAAGCTCATGATACACTCCCTCCTAGCTGTTATACCGAGAGAGCTAGCCTCCACGGCTCAAGTTGAGGGCGCCTGGTGGCTTATAGATACAGGTGTAGACTACCGGATGCACCCTGAAACACTCTGGCTTCAAGGGTTCTCACTAAGGCTAGTCGATAAGAGTAAAGCTGTAAAGCTGCTAGAGGAGGCTTTAAGAGTTGATAAAGACGACTTGGCTAGGTACACTCACGCGCTAGCCCTGTACAAGCTAACAGGGTCGGAGCAAGCAGCTAGAGCGGGGGTAGAGTCTGCTCTAAGGCTCCTAGATGGTTTAGACGACTTAAGGGCTAAGTACAGCCTAGCCCTCTCAGCCCTAGATCTAGCCGAGACTTGGGGGCCCCCTGAGGCATACGTAAAGCTCGTAAGGGTAGTCGTTGAGACAGCCCCCCTGCCGCTGACAGTTAGAGCCAAGGACTTGCTAGGAATGCTTCTCAGAGCTAAGCGTAGGCTTACAGGCGAGGAGGCTCTAAGGGGATACATCAGTATACTCGAAGCTCTAGCGCTGAGACTAGCTCCCCAAAGGTCTATACAGGAGCTGGACCTTGTTCTAGCAGAGCTCGAGGATATAGCCTTGAGGCTTGAAACACCAGCTAACGTTAGGAGGTATGCTGAGAGAGTCTACGCTAAAACCCTAGCTCTTAAGTCTGCAGCTTTAGGTCAGTGGAGGGATGTCTTAAGGGTCTCAAGTGAAGCTCTAGAGAGGGGAGATTACGATAGCCAGGTCGTATCCCTCCTAGCTACATCCCTCTGCTTCACCGGGCTTGGGACAGAGATAGCCTCGAAGGCCTTAAAACTGTTGGAGCTGAAAGCGGGAGATGATAGGAGGTTTACCGAAACCCTGCTAAGATTCTGCTCAGCTGAGACAATCGAGGAAATGAGGGTACTAGCGGAGGTTAAACCGGAAGAGGAGCCAGACCCAAGACTCCAGGTTATAAGGCTCCTAGCTAGAGCAGCCACTCGCACCTCTATCGCGGAGGGCGATATAGAGAGGATAGCACCCCCAGGGCCCCCACGGGCTCTCATTAAAGGGCTTCTACTAGCCTACAAGGGGGAGTCTAGGGAGCTAGTAAACCTTATTAGGGAGGTACCAGAAGCTGATGACCCCTCGCACCCCATGTCACTAGTCGTGGATATACTGCTAAACGTTGGCTCAGTTATTAGGAGGAGCTCCGAGATGAAGAGGCTAGCGCCCCATATAGCGCTTCTAGCTGATAGCCTTAGAGCTGGGAGGCAGGAGGAGCTCGGTAGGATAGTTGGTAGTATAGCTTCTAGGCTTAGAGATGGAGATGCTGAGGGTGTTAGGATAGCTCTAGCTAAGCTTGTCTTCTACGCTTTAAACACCTTCTACTAAGCTAGGAGGTCGAGAAGGGTTACTATCCTAGGTGCATCATCCTCTCTGAAACAGTAGTGTACCTTTGTGTACTGTCTTCTAAACTCTACGACTTCCTCTCTAACCTTCCTCGTATCCCTCTTCTCAATTAAGACCTTGTACATAAGCTCAGCTATGTACCTCATCTCGCTCTCCTTCATCCCAATTCTTGTTACCTCCTGAACTCCAATCCTTATACCACTAGGATCTCTTACAGCTTCTGGTGGATCTATTGGTAGGAGGTTCTTATTTACTATAATGTTAGCCTCCTCGAGCCTCTGAGCAGCCCAAGCTCCGCCTCCTAGAGCTCTAACGTTAACGAGGACCTGGTGGCTTCTAGTGTAGCCGAGCTTCTCTCCTAGAACGTTGAAGCCGTATGATGCTAGCTCCTCAGCTAAAGTTCTAGCGTTACTCACTATCTGCCTTGCATACTCCTCTCCAAACTCGGCCATCTCGAGGGCTGTTATGAGGGTAGCTGGGATCCTGTGGAGGTGGTGGTTGCTAACAAACCATGGGAATACAGTTTTACCTACAGCCTTGTATATACCCTCATCCCTAAAGGCTATCAACCCACCCTGGGGCCCTGGGAATGTCTTGTGGGTAGAGGCGGTCATGGCGTCCGCGCCGTACTCTAATGGGTTCCTCCAGACACCCCCCATTATCAAGCCTAGTACGTGGGCAGCGTCGTATACAAGCTTCCCCCCTACGGAGTGTATAGCGTCCGCGATCTCCCTAACGGGGTGTGGGAATAGGTAGACGCTTCCACCTAGAACAGCGAATTTCGGCTTCTCAGCCTCGATCACCTTAACAGCCTTATCTACATCAACGTTCATCTCCTCCTCGTTGTAAGGCAGATCTATCTGCCTTATACCTAGAGCTCCCAAAGTCCCAAACTTCGTGTGGCTAACATGAGCTCCAGCTTGGACCGGAGCTATAACAGCCTTATCCCCAGGCTCTCCGAGAACCCTAAATACAGCTGCATTCGCTATAGTCCCACTTATAGGCCTTAACTCAACCATGTTAGTGTTTAGCAGAGCTCCTACAACCTTCTCAGTTAAAACCTCTAGCTCATCTATAAACCTCGTACCCTGATAGTACCTCTTAAACGGCTTACCCTCAGCGTATCTATGCATGAAATCACTCATATAAGCCTTGAGCGCTAGAGGGCTCATTACGTTCTCAGCAGCTATCAGGTTAATAGAGTCTCTAACTCTCCAGATGTTATCCTCGTTTATAAACGATACCGCTGTCTCAAGGATACCCCTCACATCTAGACCTCCTCGGGGCACAGCCTTCACCATCACAGCTAGTTGCTAGAGGGAGAATTTAAACTCTAAGCTCTAGCTAGAGTCTAATAGGTTACTGTATGTCCGTGGTAGCTCTAGATCCAAGCGATAGGAAGCCTATTGGGAGGAGTGGGGAGACAGTCTCAGCTATAGGTCTTGGCACGTGGGCTATAAGGGATTATAGGAGGGCCCTCCAAGCCTACATTGAGGGGGTAAGGCTCGGTATAGACAATATTGATACAGCTGAGATGTATGATAGTGGTGGGGCTGAGAGGTTTGTAGGAGAGCTAGTTAAAGCTGTTGGGAGGACAAGCATATTCATAACCACTAAGCTACTACCACAGAGGTTTAGGAGTAGAGAGTCTGCAGTAAAGGCGGCTAAGCTATCTCTAGAGAGGCTTGGTGTCAGGGAGGTAGACTTAATATTGATACATTGGCCAGACGATCTAGCCCCCATAGAGGAGCAAGCTAGAAACCTCGAAGCTCTAGCCCTGGAGGGGCTCACAAGGTACATTGGGGTAAGCAACTTCACTCTAGACGAGCTCAGGAGGGCTAGGGAGGCTTTAAGGAAACACGATATAGTGGTAAACCAGGTCAAGTACAGCATAATGGATAGAGCTGTAGAGCAAGACCTGCTACCATACGCTGCCAAAGAGGGGATAACGATTCAAGCGTACACGCCACTAGAGAGGGGGGCAGTGCTAAACTCGAGGAAGGTTAGAGAGCTAGCAGAAAAGTATGGGAAGACACCAGTACAAGTAGCTTTAAACTACCTCATATCAAAGCCTAGGGTCGTAGCTATACCGAAGGCTGAAAGGGTAGAGCATGTTAGAGAGATAGTGGGAGCTATGGGCTGGAGGATGAGAGAGGAGGACATAGCAGATCTCTAAGCCAGAAGGTGGGCCCCCTAGCGGGAAGCTGGAGCTTGGCCAGCTGCTAGTCTCGCTAGATGCTCTCTTAGCAACATCTTCTCCCTCGAGTTAAGAGTTATTAGGGCTCCCAGCCCCCCAGGCTTAGCCATACTCGGCGGTTTAACCTCTCCATCGTAGTACACGTAGCCGGCTAGTAAAGCCTCCTCTACTAGCTCTCTACGCCACCCTCTAATAGCGTGTTTAAGCTCCTCCTCGAAGTTGTTAACCTTTTTGACTTCCTCCTCGCTTGGAGCCCCTCCACACACGATACAGTTTAGGTCTGGTGTTAGCGCTTTAAACCCGCATATAGGGCACTTGAGGGGGGTTGGCTTACCGTATAGCTCCCATAGGTGTCTTAGACTATCTACAGCTACCGGGTTAGACTTGACTAGTGGGTAAAGCTGGGGTGCTATTCTTCCAGCTATATCCGGAGCTCTAAACACAATGAACTCCGCTACTTCAACCGTTAAATCCCTGTTATCCCTTAGCACTCTAGCTGCTAGATACTTGTAAACCTCCTCCCTACGGTTACTAAGAATCTTTAAGATAGACTCCTTGCTAAGCCTCCTACCCTCATCAACCATGCTCTGGACAACACTCTCCACCATATCCCTGACATCGCCAACCTCAAAGAGGCCGGAAAGCCCTAGACCCTCGATAACCTCTCGAGAAACCTCCTCCACTAGCCTACCCACCTCCTCAGGGCTCATAGCCTCACTCTTAGGACTCCGACGCCTCTGCGTAACAGCCTGGCTCGCCTTCCCACTTTTCCCTACCGGCACTGTAGACTTCGTAGCTTTAGAGGTAGCAGATTTCACAGCCTTACCCTGCTCCTCCTCACTCCTAGCACTGCTCCGCCTTTTCGAAGATCCCCCACTACGTGGCATTAAAAATGCTCCCCTACGATTAAGTAGCAGCGGGGGCTAATTATAGTTAGAGCGGGGCCCCCGACGTGCTAGATTATCTTCCTGATTAAGGGATATAGGTATTACACTGCTAACTTTTCTACTTGGAGTCTAGCTGGAGCTCATAGGGTGTATAGAGACGGGTATTACCAGGTGGGTCTTGTGGAGCTGGAGAGGGCATCCTGGCAAGGAGAGCCTAAAATGTCCAAGTACTCCACAGGACTCAAAAACTTTATACATCCATGCCTTTATGGATACAGCCGCTCGACTCCCTCTACTAGCTCTGGTTCCAACTATGGTCTTATCAAAGCGCCTCGTATGGAGGTGGGGGTGTGTTTTAGGTGAGTGAGGAGCTAGAGCTTAGGTTGATACAGGAGTCTGCTGTTAGGCCTGAGGCGGAGCTCGAGGCTAAGCGGAGTTTGCTGAAGAGGGTTTACGGGGAGGTTGTTAGAGGTTATACTGGGAGAGCTCTCAACGGGGGCCTCCTAGCCCCCCTGCCTGACTGTGTGAGGGCTTACGCTTCCGGCGAGTCTAGCGAGCCTTGCGGCGACGATATGGTGTTCTCCTATAACGCTATAAGGGTTCTCATGGCTAGGTATATGAGTCGTGGTGCTAACGGTTTATACGCTGAGACTCCAAGCATGGTTATGGCTAGGGTTGCTCTAGGCTTCTCCTCTAGGGTTGATAGCTGGAGGCTTTACAGGATGCTTGTTGAGGGTAGGTTTATATTCAACTCCCCAACACTCTTCAACATGTACGCTGATGGAGCTAGGGGCACCCTATCAGCCTGCTATGTCACGCCTGTATACGACGATATGAGGTCTATAATGGATGCAGGAGTAGTCCAGGCTATGACGTTTAAGTGGGGTGGAGGTCAGGGGTTCAGCTTCAGCGAGCTGAGACCCAGGTGGGATATAGTCCGGGGGACTAGCGGGTATAGTAGTGGCCCTCTAAGCTTCATGCAGCTATTCGACGTCATAACGGAGATGGTCAAGCAGGGTGGTAAGAGGAGAGGCGCTAACATGGGTGTAATGCACGTATGGCACCCAGACATATACACGCCCGGCTTCGACCCATACGTAGCCCTCAGGAACAAGCTCCCACCACAGGTGGTAGCACTCATAGAGGCTGCTAGGAGGCTTGTAGAGGAGATTGAAGCGGAGGGCTACGAGGTAGACTCCGGGCTTAAGAGGCTCCTAGATCTCCTAACCCGCGAAGGCCCATGGACTGTGGAGGACGCAGGCTTCATACAGGCTAAGAAGCCCCCGCTCCAGGACGCTAACCTAACGAACTTCAATATAAGCGTTGGTGTGAACGACGCCTTCATGAAGGCTGTGCTCGAGG
>ERZ1684501.32-NODE-32-length-18797-cov-48.691015_pt1 | contig 18797 bp, 26 predicted proteins | sample MGYA00580191_ERZ1684501 | MGnify/ENA primary metagenome ERZ1684501 (study PRJEB41475, sample SAMN08455322) | hot springs metagenome | biome: temperate mixed forest biome [ENVO:01000212]; feature: neutral hot spring [ENVO:00002181]; material: water | place: New... | reverse complement strand
ATACACCGCTGTTGGCAGGTTGGGCCAAATACCACTTGGCGACCGCCGCCGGCAACTTGACCAACTACGCGACAACCCTCGCCCTACACTTTGCTGGCGTGTGGATCTACCTGGCCTACCTAGTAGGCGTGGCGGCCGGCTACCTTGTAAACTACGCATTGTCAGAGTTCTACGTGTTTCCGCAAAACTTAACCTAAAACCGCTATTTTCTATGAGGCAGAAGAGAATTATAAGAGGAGAAATGCTGGAGGCCGTCCTGGAACTCGTAGAGGCGAGGCTGCATTAACGCATTCTAGCACAATTTTACTGCTGTTTAGGCTTAAATCAGATATGGAAAGCGGTCAGTAAACGTACACTGATGTATACCCGATTTGACGTCGACGTTTGAAATAGCACATTCTTATTTCCCTTTAGTTGTTGTCTTGTTTAACGTGTTAGATTAGGCGTAGTTTTTACCATGGAGATTCAAAACCCAGTTCCAAAGATTGAAATTAACGATAGTAACATTGCTGTTACAACGCTACTGGGCAAAAAGTCGTTTCCACTTGAGTATCTAAAGAGGGCAATTTCGCTAAGCCTAATATCGAACCTCGGCGAGCCGATATTGATCGTCAGATTTCCGACTTTCTGCAACGTCTTTACATCTGCCTTTGTGTGCACTTCGGTCAATGCAAAGCTTGAGGTGTGTTCCCAGGATTGTCTAAAGAAAATGAGGCCATTGGCCCACGTGCATCCGTACTACTTAAGGCTGTTGCCCGACAGACAGTTCGTCCTGTATGGAAATAGACGTGAATTCTACAGAGGCTACTCGATAGAGGACCTCCCATCTTGGCTCTTGGATGTTGCCTAACGATGCCGGGGTTTATGTGCTTCAGCGCAGGGTGCTGGGAGAGTTGCCGGAGCGCGGCAACATTGAAGAGGCGCTTTTCCCAAAGCTGGCGAAGGAGAGGAGGTTAAGGGTCGTGGTGTTTAAAGACGTGTTTTGGCGCTCTGCGGACAGCCTCAAGGACTTGGAGGGGGTGGACAGGTACTACGCCAATGAGCATTGAAGAAGTCGCCCTGAAATACACTTCGGCTACCTCTGCATAAAGACAAAAATCGTTCAACTGGAATTTTCACAATTCTGGTATATACACGTTCTGAGTTTTACAAAGACAAGCGAAGCGCGATAATAGAGGATTTAGCCAGAAAATTGGCGATCAAAAAGGGCTGTTTTTCAGATTATCTAAGCGGCTCTATTGGAGGCGGTCTGATTGGCGGAGATGGCGGCAGAGGCGGCTCGGGGACAATGCGCCTAAACCTCTCGCTGGCGAGATCTTGCCAATTTGATTTCGACTTTTCGAACCTGTCCCACACTTCGCGTTCGCTGTCTCTTACCTTTTCAACTTCGTCTATCGTGTTGGATGGTAGCGGTGGTGACACTAGCGACTTGGCCTGTACCATCGCGGCTACCGCCAGCACCGCTAGCAACGCCAGCACCGCTGTTAGTAGCTTTGGCATGTAAAATTTATGTAGAGAAAATGCGTTTATGTAGACGTAAACACAGCCCCACTGCAAGGCGGCCATTGGCGTAGCCGGATGTAGACATAATGTACGCCAAATTGATGGGCAAAAACTGAGTTAGTGACGGCAGACCCCAGACGCCTACGAGGTCAGCCGAAAAGGCGGAATAATAACTGCTTCAAGGCCTACTTTTTATTGACAAATATGTATACGATTGAAAACTGTGTAAAGTGTGATGTTTGTTGCTATATACGCCTATTCGGCGTATTCACCTTTGTCAAACGATGTATTCCCGGCGGAACGGGGTATACGGAAATTCGCCTTCAACAGCATCGGCGCCGCTTAGACAAAGAAAATGTCAAGAGGAGGGACGGCTTTCAACTGTCTCACTTGCTCAAATCAGGTACTAGGAAGCGATCAATCATTGCCCGACGTCTTATACCTGATTTACTTACGGCGTTTGCAGAAGTCCGTAGCAAGGCGAAAAACAGCACAACTTTTAGACGCCTCATTGCAACAGAAGGATAATCCATTGAGAGCGAGTTATAACTATGACTTTAGGAAAAAATGTGGGTGTTACCTGAGGTAGGCGTCCAACCTCTTTACCCTCTCAATCCAGCGCTTAACGTCCTCCTTCTTCGCCTTAACTGCCGAAGCTAAGAACTGTGCCAAGAGTATGTGGGCGATGGGGGAGAAGTGGACAGTGTAGAAAGAGTAGAGCGTGTAGTTTCCAAGCGCGTACACGATCCAGTAGCCACCGTATGTCGAAATGTAGAGCACTGATATCTCGTCGCGCTTGTAGAGCGCGTATATCAGTGCAAGCAGATACACAGGCGTCCCGCTGGCATAAACGTACGGGTCGACATGTAGCACAAAGCTGTTGCGCATAAACAGCCAATCCAGGGGGCTTGAGGCTATTGGCCCCTCTGGCCGCGAGGTGGTGTGCCACATAAACGAGTTGAACAACATCTTCATCCACTCGTACAGCCCCATTTTTGCAATAAACGGCGAATAGATAGCCAAGAAGATAAAGCCGGCTACTGCCAGTAGCAATAAGAACTTCCAAAGCGGCCTTCTGGCGTATAGATAGGTTAAGCCGAATATTGGGAAGGCCCCGGAGTATTTGACAGAGGCCGCAAGGCCCAGGGCGATGCTTATAGCCAAACCGCTCCTAAGAACGACGTAGGAGTAGACCAACAGCGCAGTGAAGAACCCGAGGTATATGTCCGGCATGGCGATGCCCGACATGGCCCGGAAAGTTCCGTCGAACAGCATAGCCGCCGTTGCTACCAAGGCCCACGAACTGCCGACCAACTTCCGCGCAGTTAAGAAGACCAGGATCAAAATGCCGGCGCCCAATAAAATCGAGGGAATCCTCCAGTAGATGGGTTCATCTCTAACGGTCTGCATTGCCGCTATGACGTATTTCGTAAGCGGCGGGTGTTCAAAGTTATAATACTCAAGAATGCCGGTTTTGTCTGGGTACGGGAAGCCCCTCCTTAAGTAGCACGCGACTGTCCCTTCAACAGTTACTATGTTGTTCAACTCTCTGTAGGCCTTTACCACGGTAGCATCAACCGTACAGTTTCTTGTCGTTGTAAAATATGGCGAAGAGGCGGGGGTCTTAAAGACATCGTGAAGGAGATTGCGCGCCGATGTGACATACCACACCTCGTCGCTTATGTACCCCGGGCCGTTGGGCAGTCCGTCGTCGCCTCTTAGCGTGGCAACGGAGTAGGCGAGGTATACGTACGCCGTTAACACAGCCATAAGGGTCACGATATATGTCAAATCAATAGGTTTAAACTTGAGTTTGGTTTTCAAGTTTCTAGCCATGATAAAATAATGCAACATCGAGTCCGAAGAGTTAAGAAGATGGTCCGGTCGACCCCTCAAATCGGGTGCAAACAACGAACTGCCGTAGGCTCCTTTCGTATGAATAGACAGCGCAGACACCTTCTAACTAACTCCACATATGTCGCCACAATCGCTGTTACAATAATAACCTAAGGCAACACGTTTCTGAGATAACGACCACGAAAAAACGGCTTTTCCTACCGCTCTCTGGCAGAGGCTATGGTCGTTCTGGTGGTGGGAAACTGATCCAGGTTATAGTCTCCGTCGTCGTTGTAGTTACGGTAACCGTAGTAGTTGACGTTACCCACGCGGTGGACGTCGTAGTGATGGTGTTGGTAACCGTATCCGTCTTCGTGGTAGCCTCGTTGCCCGACGCAGTCGACGTATGAGGTGTTGGAGTGACTGTAACCGTTATCGTAGAGGGCCACGTAGTGGCAGTCTGGCCGCCCGTGACGGCTGTCCAGCCCACCGTCTCTGTAATCGCCGATGTGGTTACAGTGGCCGGTCCAGTAATGGTAGCAACGCCTGCTTTAGTTTCAGTAGACGTCGAGCCGCTACAGACCCCCCGACCTTGGAAATGGCATAGAAATAGAGACGGTTGACAACGTTCTGCGTGTGCACGCCCGGCGTTAGGCTTGGCCAATCTGCCGCCCAACGCCTGGGGCGCAGAAGATGGCGCAAACTATTATTATCGCTAGCACAGCTAGCGTCGTTACCACTATGGCCCTTGTCTTTCTAGACTTGTTTTGTGTCACGAAAAATAGTATCTCGTTTCTGTTCCATGCTACAACTACAGCCTCAGCTCAAAGTTCCACTTTACATACCTATACAACTCGACCGGTGATCGTACACAGCTAAATCAGGTATAGGAAAGCGGATCTCTAAGCCGATCTTTACACCTATTCTCATAACTAATTTTTGCACGCTTATCTGCTCCTGCTGTAGCTTTCACGTTTTCTAAAATCGACGACAGCCGACTCCGACTCATGTCCTTCAGCGTCGGCAAAGACTCCTCAACTCTGTAAAACGCGACATCCGTTACCATATAAGCCTGAGCGGCGGGTTAAACTCTGTCAAGCGCTGTATTCCCGGCGGAATGGAATATACAACATTTCGCTTTTGTCAGCACCGGCGGCGCTTTGACAGAGAAAATGTAAAGAGAGTTTGAAAGCTTTCTATTGTCTCGCTTGTTCAAATCAGGTATAGGAAAGCGAGTGTTGATTGACCGCTGATCTATACCTGATTTGCTTGTAGCGCTTGTAGAGGCCTATGGCTACGGCTAATACAACTACGGCTAATGCCATGTAGGTGGCGTACGGGTATTTGGAAAGCGCATCGGCAAAGTGGAGCCAGTGTTCGGAGCTCGGCTGAAGCCAATACCTGGGGTTCTCCTCTATGTGGTTTGAAAGAGCCCACAGCACTAAGTCCTCCGTAATTGGCCACCCGCGGCACCTCTCGCCTATCTCAACTATACGCTCCACGGCGCTCCAGTTGCCGCTTAGCGCCGCAGATTCCGCCATCGATTGCAACAGCCGTGTCGCCCTGGGCCTGAGCCTCTCCGCGAGCGCCATCGCTTTGACGTAGGTGTCGGGCGCATAGGCTATGTAGAGCTGGGTCTCGTTGACGCGGCCCCTGTACGTCGCTCTAACCGTCACAGTCGCCGAGCCGTACGCCCTTGGCCACTCAATCGAGGTATCTGCAGAAATTGGCAATCCGTCGCAGTTCGCCACTGCCACGCGCAACTGCGATGGGTCTGTCAGCACTGGTCTCCTGAGGACGTAGCCCACCGGTTGCAGATGCGGCACGATGTTTAGACACCCAACCTCCACCTCGGCCTTCGCCGTCGCGTTTGCTACAGATGCGGTTGCCGTAAGCGTACACTGTCGGTCGTACCTCAGCCCGAGCGCCCCGGGCGCCATTGTGAACTGCCTGTCTTCACACCCGGTCAGCGTCATGTTTACAGGCGGCGGTGGAGCCTGTGCAGGCCACCACTCCACCGACACCTCTAGACGTATCGGCTCTCCGAGGAGGGCAAAGGCCTTGTCTGCAGTCAACTTGACGCCCCTGACGACTGTGGAGTAGGCAGTGGCGTTAGCAAACTTGCACCACAGCGAAGTTGAAACAACGTAAGTCCCCGGCGCCTGTGGCTCAAACGTAAGCGTATACGCGCCGCCGGAGGTTACGCGGAGCGTCAGCGGCGTGGAGTTCACGTAGACTGCGACTGTGCGGTTTATGTGTACACGTTGAGGCAACTCCACTCTCAGCGTAACGTTGTTGGGCCTCGGATACAGAGCGTTCTGCGCCTCGACGAATATGGACGGGGTCGGCAACTCAAACCTAAAGGCTGTGAAGCCCAGGTCGAGCGTGGCCTCTCTGGCGCACTCGTTTACGTCCACCTTCAGCACAATCGTTGAGTTGCCGCGCACGGCGCGGCCGGCCACTAAGTAGCGGTGCGGCCCCGCCACCGACACGTTGAAGACTGCGTACGGCCTCTCTGCGATATAGAGTGCTACAAGCGTCGCGTTGAGTTGTGGATACTGCGGCGACGCCGATGCCACAGTCGAGTCCACGGCGGTCTCTACGACATATGTCAGCCTCCACTTAGTCGTGTTGAACTGTATAGACGTAGATGCAACCGGTGTATGTGGACAGGTGAGCCTCATAGCGCCGACATATGTGTCATTGATGTGGGTCGGAACTTCGTAGTAGGCCTGATACGGCGGACAGGCAACAGATGCAGAAACTCTAAGTGTACCATTCCACCACCCCGGCGCAATCACCTCTGGCACAATTTCGGCGTGCAACGTGGGCTTTGGTAGAGTTACATTTACCGTTGCCAGGACATAATCCCCGTACGGGATTTCGACTGTGCCGGAGAGGCCCGTGAACGCCGCAGTCCAGTTCCCAATGCCGTAGTCAAACGTGGCTTGTGTATAGGTGCCGTTGAAGTGAGCAGACTTTACGTAGACCTTGAGCGGGACTACTGCCGTCTTAGCGGCTACGCGCCACTTGTCTGGCGCAGCGAGCACCGAGTACGTTATGTCGCCCGGCTCGCCCCGCACGCCGAACGCCACGTCTAGCGCAGTTCTGCCGGGCTTAAGCGCCAGGTTCCTAGTGTAGTTAAAAGACGTGTTTGGTGCCGATATTTCGAGCCGCGTTACAAAGGCGGCATCACCGGGGTTCTCCACCTCAAGCCTCAAGACGCCGCGGGAGCTGTTTGTGAGGTAGAGGCGAGCGGGGACCTTCACCGCCGGCGCGGCGACGTTCACCGGAATGAATATGATGGTGCCGGAGACCGTCACGCTTAAGACGTAGCGGCCCGGGCCAGGTATGTAGACTGAGCCGCGTCCAACTCCGCCGGCCAAATTTATGCGGGATCCGTTGACAGTAACCCAGCCCTCGACCGGCATCTCGATTCCCGAGTAGTGCAGTGCGGCCTTGATCTCGTACTCCAGCGTGCCAGAGTCGGCGTAGTAGGTGGCTGAGGCGACCTTAATGACGAGCTCCGCCGCCACGGTTACGCTGAGCGTGGCGGCGGTGGCCGACGTGGACGGGTTTACCACGGCCAAGAGGAGCGTGTCGTTGTTGGACCTGAAGACATGCCCCACCGCCAGGTTCGACACTGCGCCACTCAGCTCAATTAACACGGGTGCTCCGCGGGGCACCCTCACCCGGTAGTACTTGGCGGAGAGGCCGTCCAGCTGCACCGCCGCCTGCCATCTCCCGCCGTAGCTCAAATCCACGTCTGCGTACTGCGGTCGCATGAACTGGCCACACAGGCTCTGCCCCTTGGCCAGAGTCTTTAGGTAGTCTACGTAGCGCTGGTTGACCCAGGAGAAGTCCCTCCCCGAGAGCGCGTTCTGAAGAGCGGCAGACGGGGAGTATTGGTCGAGTAGCCAGAGGAAGAAGGGGAAGTAGGCGTACATGTCCAGCCCGCTTGCCGAGTAAGGGTTGCGGCTGTACAGCGACTGGGTGAAGAAGTCGGCATAGCACCGCCCGCCGCCGTACTTCACCTCCATTGCGCGGGCGTGGGACTCAAGGACCCAGCTGTTGCTAGAGATCGTGTTAACGTATTTGGCGTAGGCCGCCTGCGCGACGTGGGCCATTTCGTGGTACGCCGTGGGCCTCAGCCAGCCCTGGGCCGCCGGGTAGAAAATCGCTATGTACCTTATGCACGCACTTGTGACGTAGCCGGTGTCGGGGTAGTACGTGTACCACCACGACGTGTAGCCCAGCTCGTTGCCGGAGCCCGGCGTGATGTCGACCAAGTACTTCGCCCCGGCGCACGGCGGCGCGAGGGAAATGCCCATGGACGCGTACGTAGAGTAGGCCTCCTCCAAATAGTTCAATGCCGACTGGACAAAGGAGTCTGGCGCGCCGGCGGAGTTCACGGCGTAGAAGTGAGTTGTCTCTGCAGCATATATTACCGTTGCAAGTAAGACTAGGACTAGGAACTTGTGCATGTCAAAAGAAGTGGGGGCTAAAAAATGTCCAATTCTAGCCGTAATCGCGGGTTATGCGGAAGGTTCGGAAAAAAGATTATTGTTCACAAATTTCCTTCACACTCTCGACTACGGCGACGTCTTCTAACGGGTATATGTCATTGCGATAATTTGATGTGTTTGGAATATCGTACTCGAGTTCCCCGTTGTTAAACTTCGCGAAATATCTCCTTTCTGGCAGGTATATGTACGTATTACCATCGCGTCTAACAATACACAAATCTTCTGCCGCCTTTCTCCTCCTCTTCGCCTCAACAAGCGTCGACAGGGTCTCCGCCAACAGAGTGACCTTACCTGCGTAAATGTGGCCGTAAGGCACCCCGTGCGCGTACTCGATAACGATAGCCATGTTGAGTGAGGGCGCGTAGGCAATAAGGAAGTCGGCCAAGGGGTGTTCCAGCTCTACCACCTTTGCCCACGCCTCCTCTACCTTTACTTCAGCCACTTCCATGAAAAACAGTTTCCCATGAGGGTTTTGTCGGATGTAGCGCGAGAAATAGAGCTGTATGGCGAGCCTGCAAACCCGGGGCTCGGCCGTGCCGTCATTGAGGCATGCCGCACGCTAAGCGTAGACGGCGCAATCGTTGGCTTCAGAGGCATGGGGAAGACGTTGCTGGCCAATCTGTCGGCGCTGGCGATGGGGAAGCCCGCCGTCATCGTAAATGTGGCCAAGTTGCTCGCCGCCGAGGGAGAGGTAGAGCTTGGGGAAATTTCCAGCTGTCACGAGGTCGACAAACCGCTGGCGAAGTGGCTAGAGGGACTTGTAGGCAGAGCGGCGCAGAGGGTCGATTGTAACATCGTGGTAAAGGTTGAGGAAAGGGGGCTTAGGCGCCTTAAGGCTTTAGTTAAGCGGCTCAAGGAGTTCCACATAATGCCGATTTTCGATGGCTTTGAAGACGCCGTCCTCAGGCCGGAGAAGTACGGCTATACTGCACCGAGGCTTTTAGAAGACTTCTTCGACTTAATCGACATACCTCCTACACAGTTTGGCTTAGCACTACCGGCTGAGCTGTGGCTCAAGCTCGACCTGCAGACCAAGTCGCGAATTGCTCCTACGCATGTAATACGTTGGAAAGTGGAACACATGAGGCAGTTCTTGCACAGGCTTTGCCAATGCAACCCAGGGCCCATTGGGCAACTAGAGCTGAAGAACCCCACCGCCGTTGTCAACTTCGCCGAAGAGCTGAAACAGCATACGCCTGAGAAGGTGGTGGAAAAGAGGCTTGAGGAGTTAAGGCATATTGCACAAGAGGTGGCGCCCCGAGGCGCCGATGCACTATTCGAAATTCTAAAAGAGCTGTGGTGGCAACAGAACATATACGCCGACTTGCCGCGGCGGCCGGGGAAGAGAGTTTCATTCCTAGTTAGGGGGATGGGCGGCTACGGTCTCTCCAGCGATATGATCGAGAGGATAAGAGCGTACGTCTACGGACGTGAGGAGCTACGGCACCTGATCTACGAGCTCCTGCTCTAGTTTTCCACCACAGCGTTTAACTGTGTTGGCGCAACTGTTAGCTTTTTTCTGTCAGTAGCTTTGCTAACTTCTCCGCTACCTCTCTGTTAAAGAGAATTTGTACGTCAGCAATCTTTCCGCCGACCAACGTGACGATCACGGTGGCGTTGTCGTCGTACACCACCTCAACAGGCCCTTCGGCATTTTCCCTGATGGTTATGAACAGAGAGCCCGACTCTTTGGCGAAGTCTACAGACACATAAAATGTTTTCCAATGTTTTCCATAGAAGACCTACTCAGCGGAAGGGGAAGGCGGATGGTTCTCGTGGTGCGGATCCCCAGCCCACGCCCCCCGCGTCTCGCCGACTTCACCGTGATGTGGTTGCTGGGCGGCTCCATGCTAGTCAAGTTCTACAAGGTCGAAGAGGCGGAAGACCTTTGCGAGGACCTAGCCGGCGTAGAGGCAGAGCTGGCATTCCACGGCCTCCTACACAGCTCGCTTGTGGAACTGTTCATATGCGGATTGAACTTCTTAGAGCGGCTCGCCTTTAGGGCAAAGGCGGGGGACGTCTTAACCGTTAGAGTGCGCCGCGAGACCTGCTTCTACATGCGAGGCTCGTTGCGCGATGTGGCATATGCGCTCTCCAGGGCCTTTAAGTGCGAGGCGTGGTATAATTTGACATGGGCGTGGCGGTGACTGCAATAAAAGTACTGACCGAATATTTGGAAGACGCCGAACCTTAACGTTTTTCACATCGTAAGTGTTGTTACACGTCTTCAATCGCCATATGTCGCCCAACTACTTCAGTTATGCAAATCAGGTACTAGAAAGCGGGTGAAATTTGGTCGCCGTTGTATACCTGATTTGCCAACGCAAGACAATTGAAAGCTATCCCCACGCCTCCACCAACCTCACTATTAGGTACTCCCCCGGCCCAGCCCTGAAGCCGATGTATTGTGTATTGAGCGGTGAGGGACAGTCGAATTTTGGCCAACACGTTGCCAGCCGAGTCTCTCACAATTACGTTGCCGAGCGCGGCAAGAGACCTAAGCTCTGCCCACTGCGAGGAGGGGCTGTAGAAGCCGTAGACGCAGTCCGCAGACAAGCCGTGTAGATAGAGGCTGAAGGCCTTACCCAATGTCAAGGTCGTGGTCACGTACCTCCTCCTGCGAATGAGGTTGGCCATGTGCGTAAGCGCCCCTTGTATGGCTTCTCGGAGCAAGATATGCATGTTTTTTGTGGCCCATATTCCTCCTCTTTGGGATAGCACTCGACGCGGTGACGACGTACCTCGCGCAGGCGCACGGGTTTGAAGAGTTCAACACCGTAGCGGGCTGGCTCATGAGCAAAATTGGGCCAACGCTGGCGGTCGTAGTAATGAAGGGCGGGCTACTCGGTCTCGCCCTCGCCTTCTACCTCCTCTACCGCCGCTTCAAGAGCTACCCCTTCTACGCGATCTGTGTATCGTATGCCGCATTCAGCTGGATGCCGGGCCTGCACAACCTGCTCCTGCTGTACGGCATAGCGCTTAACCCGGCCGCGACGCTGACCGCGCAGTTCTTTGCGTCGTTCGTCCTGTACCTACGCCTTGTGTATCGGCACTACGCCCGCCAAAGCGGTAGAAAAACTAAGCGTCGTACAATGAAAGAACTATAGGACGGTCGACTCAACGACTTCACATAGTCAAATCAGGTATACAACGTCGAGCAATGATTAGCCGCTTTCCTATACCTGATTTAGGAGAGCGAGATAGTTGAAAGTCAATCAAACGACTGAAAAAAGTAGGCGTAGGTCATCCTCTGGGGCAACTGGAATTCGCCGCCCTCTCACCAAGTAGACGCCGTACCTCCCTTTCACGATTGTAAGCCTAGGCCTCAGCCTGACCCCGACGCACCTCCCCTCCACATATATCGGTACGCCTCTTTCACGTCTTATCTCGATTTTGAATTCGCCAACCCTCTTCGCCGCGGCGAGCTCTTCCAGGACTGCGCGAGGCACCCGGTCAAAAGCTGTGGCACCGTCGTAAAAAACGAAGAGGTTGCAGAGAGGCGCCACGTACATCCAGTAGGTGCGTATGGACGTTTCGAGGATGACGACGGCAACCTCCATGTTAAAACTAGCCTTTACGGCTCTGGCCGCTCCCTTTTTCTGCAACACCTCTCCGTACACGTAAGGCGTTTTCCACTTTTCACATGGGCGCAAAGGCCAAAAAACAATCAGTGAAAACGCCGCAGCCAACGCTTTTCGACTTCATTGAACCAACTACGGCAAAAAACGCTACGACTCAAACGATGAAAAAGGAGCAAACAAAAGAAAGAGAAGAGGACTTGCTACAGAAGTTAATAGAATTGTTTGAGCAACACAGCAGATGTCTTAAGAGAGATGACGTTGTTGCGGCACTAGGCGTGAGTCGACATAAGGCGGTAAAGCTACTATACGAACTTACGCAGATTGGGTTTATCGTAAAAAAGCTTAACGACGAAGGAGAGTTGGTATATTGCAGAAAGGGCTAAAGTATAATATACCACATCTTTTTCACTTTGTCGAACTTAAAGCCCAGCCGCTTCAGCCTCTCGACAACCCTCCTGAATTCGTCTTCTGGCAACCGCTTGGCGAGGCTCACACGGATCAAATCCCCCTTATCCTCTATCTTCACTGGGAGGTCCTTGAGTTTTGCCAATATCTCTTCCCTTCTGCGCCTCATCTCCTCTTCAAGTCTGCGTCGTTCCTCTTCCTTCCTCCTCTCAACCTCCTCCATCGCCTGCTTCCACTTCGACTCGGCATCCTCGTAAGAGGCAACTGGGCCTATGACGCGGCTGAACACCTCAAGCGGGAAGCACTTGACATGCTCAAAGTTGCGACTGCGCTCAAGCTTGTCCCTAAGCCTCTCTTCCAAGATCTTTAGCACCTCTTCCTTCTTCTCAGAGGGCATCTGCCCCAAGAGCGTATGGCTACATTCACAGTCCTCGATGCAGTCTGCAATGACTTTGGAAGGTTCTTCCGGCCCTATGTCGCCGACTCGCCACGCCTCGCACTCATGTTGTTGCACCGTCGTGCATATGACGACGTACACGCCATATGGCGATGGAACGTCGGTACAGTCGCCATCTCCGTAGTATAGCCTGTAGGCTCTAAAGACTCTGACTATGCCGCCGTACGGCTCCGCCACTAGCTGGCGATCCCTCGGGAGCTCAATAGACGGCGCAATACAGTACTTCGCGGTGTGGACGTAGCGTTGCTCCTCGGCAAGCCCGAGCTTCTGCGCGACGTAGTCGATCAGTTGGCGTGCGTCTACTTCAAGTCCGAAGGTGCGGCGTAGCTCCTCAACGCCAGGGTGCGTCGCTCGCTCCTTCACCTCCAGACCGCTGACCCACTCGCTCGGCACCTCGTAGAACGGCTCGCTCAACAGCCTTTTTACGAAGATTCTATCTTCAATGCGGCAGTAGTACACGTAGTCATAGTTGCCTATTGCAATCTTGCCGCTTTCGTCGCAGAGCGGCACGAGCCTCAGCACCGTCTGCGCTACGTACTTAAGCGCATCGTAGTAGAGCGCCGTCTTGAGGTCCAAGCGCCTCAGTAGCACGTCCCACAGGATCTCCCTTGTTATAAGATCCGCGGGCGGCTCCCTCTGCGGGACCTCTAAGGACTCGTAGATTGGTTCGCAGTCGTCGTCTACCACGTCGTCGAACTTCTCCCCGTCGCATATTGCATATACGAAGTTCTTAATCTTCGCAGTAATTGGTCTTAGTTCTGGCGGCCTCTGCGCCACTACATCCGCGAGACGCACCAACTCGCTCACGTCTCTGACGCTGTAGGCGGCGTACAGGCCGTCCGGTCCTGCGTAGATGCCGTAGATCCTGTCCACCCGTAGCGCCGCACGCCAGCGGGAGCCTGGAGCTACGCCGAGCTTTACGTAGCCCTTATCCGCCTTAATTATGCCGTCATGTGCTGTCGGCAATTTTACGAGAACCTCCATGGAAAAAACCTGCCGCTGTTAATCTTAATCAACCCTGGGGGCCACGACCACCTTGAGCTCCCCCACGCCGAAGTAGTACTCAAACGTAGCAGGCTTGTTGTTTGCTATGCGTATCTTGAGCGACTTAGTGACGGACTTCATCTTGTCTGCAAATGCCTTGATCGTCTCGATAGAGTATTTAGACGAGACGGTCTCATCGGCGACCAGGCTCAACAACGTCTCATCGCCGTGCTCAAATAAAACTTCAACTGCCTTCCCAGCATCTCCCACGCCTTTGATTGTTACTCCCTCTGGCGCAATCGTTATCTGCACCCAGTCGGAGACCTCCTTCACCAGATTTATTGCATCTACGAAGGCATCGGTTTTTATCTCCGCAGTAGCGCTGTAGTCTATCTGCAACTCAGGTACCTCCTCTTCCATAACTTCGACTATGGGGACTCCAAACCGCCTTACGAGACCTACCTCTTTTCCCTTCTTTGGATACACATAGATGTTGAACCTGTTTCTCTCCCTATCTACTTCAAGCTCAAGCTTCTCAGTTGCACGTATACGCTTCAATATGTCCTTCAACGTGGTGAATATGAGACCCACCTTGACCTCCTCCTCTAGGACGTAGTCCTCTAGGCCGGTGGCGTAGAATTGTAGGTCGAAAAGGGCCGTCTTCGTGGGGTCAATCGCCTTCATCGCAATCCCGTCGCGCGTAAACGCAAGCAAGGCCTCCGGCAGTAGGCGGACGAGCGATTCGAAGACGTAGCGCGGCTCCTTCGCTTTTGGAAACAATGCCCGGGCTATTGCCATGTGAAATACTACCCTAGAGATCAACAACCATCGCCGATTTCACTATTACTCGGGCAATAAAACACACTCATAATTATTTACACAATTTTACTATGGTGAATAGAGGATACAGTATCAGAGGCAGGCTAAATTCATTTCAACCAGTAACCGTAGAAGACATCCTTAATGCAAATGACATGACATGGGAAGAAAAGTATGTAGCATGTGTTGGAGCAACTACAGCGTCAGTAAAGGAGTGCTGGCAGTTGTTTGGACAGTACGCCAATATACCGCCTCCCTTGGAAGTATAATTACATTTTTTCCACTACATCTTCCTAGTGCATCCGAATTTACTTTTTGTATACGTAGACTCTTAATTCCGGATTGTGCACCACCAAACGTAGGCCGGGCACCTCCCACATGTACGACACCACGTAGGCGCCTGGCTTCAGCTCCCTCTTCAGCTTCTCGGCGAGCCTGGCGTTGACGGAGGGCCACTGGAATATGTAGACGACGTCGGCGTCTGACACGTCGAATTTAAACATGTCCCCCAGAGCCACCCTACACCTACACCTCACAACGCAGATCAGCCAGCGGATTGGGTCTATCTCCACCCCAGCCACCGAGGCGGCGCCCATGGACTTAGCCAACGCCAGCACTCTGCCATAGCCGCAGCCCAAGTCCACAACCCTCTTCCCCCTCACCCCCACTACTTGAAACGCCCACCGAGCTGCCTTCACCGACGACGGCGAAAAGCCGGCGCCCCTCTTCGCAATCATTGGCCAGAGGACGTGAAACGCGCCAAATACTACTACGGAGGCGGAAACAATTGTTGCGATGTCCAACACGAGAAATAATCCCTGTCTCATATTTTACCATGAAGATCGTTGATCCGTTCAGCGCATCAGCTTTACGCGAAATACTAAGTCTAAATGTCGATCCACATTTGATGCAGAGACGTGAAGATACATTAATCTACAAGGGTATTATCATTGGAAGATTGGCTATCATGATCGACGGTGTTGTATTTAATCATACCGATATTATAAAGGGCATCGGTCGAGTAGAAGATATTATAAGAGCGGCATGGAGCGTTGCCGAAAAGATCTTCCAACAGCGAAAAGTCTCTGAACCCAGCTAATCTTTTTTCACTACTCTGTTGAGGAAACACCTTCTGCGGATTGTCTCTTACGAAGCCATGGTGCCTGTTCTAGGAGAATACCCGCCACCTCGCGCTCGGCCAAGGCCTGCCTGTAGGGGAACGTCTTGAGACCATAGATTGCAATTACAAGTGCCAGCAGGCTGAAAGCTAGGAGTGTCGCCGCCAGAGAGCCCATCGTGAACAATGCTCCAAGCGCCTCCACTATGGCCGACACGGAGAGGAACATTGCCGCCGTAAACGCCGCGGCGGCCTTCTGCGCCTCCTCTGCGGCTATGGCCCCCGCGAGGGCCTGCACCGGGTCGTCAACGCAGGCCTTGAGCGCCCTCGCGCAACGCCACATCGGGCCGGTACACCTCTCCTCCACCACGGCCTTCTTGCCGCACTTACAGCGGTAGGCCTCCTCGGCCAGCTCGATCTGCTGGGCAATTGACGTCAGAAACTCGTCTTTGACACATTCTCTGCAGTCTGTGCAACGGCTCTGGCGGAGGGTCGCGGCCCAGAATGCGGCCGCCAGGCCCAGGCCCAGGGCGAAAAACGTCTTTGGCACAACCGCGGCACCTACGACGGCTGGGATTGCTGCAATAACAATAGACCAGTAGGCAGTCGAGATGGGAATCGATCTTAGCCGCATAAAAAAGGGATTTTTTAGAATGGCGCTAGTTCAGCTAGCTTATCTTGGCCAAATCTTGGGAACGCACCAGTTTGGAAATCCTGGTGCGTTCATTGTACAAATTTCGCCTCCACTGCCTATGAACGTATGGCCAGCGGCGAACGCCAGACCAACTATTGCTGGTACCAGTGGGGCTATTTTGGCTACCTTTTCGAGCACCCTTATTTTTGTTACCAGTTTGGGCATGTTAAAGTTGATGATGAGCAAACTCAATTGCATGTTCATAAAGGGAAAAAAGAGGTATATTATGGAGGTTGTTTACGCCTTGCCTAACAGCCTGTAGACCTTGATCCCGGTGTACGGCGATGTGGCGACGGCGAACTTCATCTTGCCCCTCGCCGTCTCTTTTTCAATTACCTCGTACTTGTCTGTCTCAAACGCTTGCTTGGCCTTTACGTCGTAGAACTTTAGCTTTGTCGGCATGATAAAAGGTGTGATGATATTAATAAAACACGTATGTAATTTCGAGAAGAGCTTTCAATTGTCCCACATTTCCAAATCAGGTATAGGAAAGCGAGTGAAAATTGTCCGTTTTCTAATACCTGATTTGAAGTTGGAGGAAAGTAGAATGCCGCATATTCTCTTTACATTTTCTATGTCAAACCGCCGACGGCGCCGTAAATGGCGAGCTGGCATATACACAGACTCACCGAAGACCCAGCTCTTGACAGAGTTTAGCCCGCCGTTAGGCCTATATAGGCTGGAAAAGCATCTTTTACATACATTTCGACTATATATACATTTAACAAAAACAAATGTCTCAAATAAGCTTTCTATTGTCTCGCTTGATCAAATCAGGTATAGGAAAGCGACCAATGATTGTTCGCTGACATATACCTGATTTAAAGTCGGAAGAGTAAAAAGCTGTAAATCGTGGATATTTAACATGCCGTTCGACAACATGAGCGAAGCACAGAGGTTTGCGGTTCGGCTCTTGCACAAGCCCAAGCTTTGGCTTCTGCTCGCCGTGTTGAACGTCATGCCGGTGCTGAACATCTTGGCGCTGGGCTACTTCGCGAGGATAGCCGCCGAGCTCCCGCAGGAGCCGCTTCCGCTCAGGCCGCTTGGTCGAACATTTATCCTCGGCCTGAAGGTGTTGGTCACAATGTTTGTCTACGGCATATTGACGATCATTGTAGCGGTGTCCGTGACCGTTGCTGTATTCTCTGCGGCGGTGCCAACTGCACTGCCGGTTTACAACCCCACTGCTGATCTGCTTATAGCCGTCGCCGCTGTCACCTTTGCAATCGTATTAATCGCAGTGCTAGGGGTACCCGTTGCCCTTATCGTGACAGCCAGACACGGCGTGCTGGCGGCGTTGAACCCCCTCAACTCGTGGCGCATAATCCGAAAAGTCGGTATCGGGGAATATCTGACATATCTCTTGGTCATACTGTCGTTTGGCTTGCTCTCGTTTCTGCCATCCACGGCAATTGTCCTCTTAGGCCTAGCCGGATATGTTGCGGTCCTGATAGCCCTTGTCTTGGCGGCGCCGTTCGTCGAGGCATTTTTATGGTACTGGGGAGGCCTCATAGTCCAAAGGACAGAGTCGGCAGACGAACAGTAGACCGTCCAACGATTTAAAAAACGGCATAACCTTTTTGCCTTTTTGTTATGGTGTCGGTCAAGACCAAAGTCGGTGAAATCGACGTCTTGGTTTTGGCGTGTCCCGAGCCGTCGCTTGCTGGGGTAGTGGCGGTGGAGTACCTCATTGACCAGCTCCAGATGGAGGAGATAGGCGCAATCAAGATCACGGAGATGCCGCCGGTCATCGCCGTGGTAAACGGCGCGGCGAAGTTGCCGCACCGCATATTCTACTCTAGGCAGGCGGGCATCGTGGCCATTAGGCAACACGTCCCAATACCGCCGCAGCTGTACGCCGAGTTTATCCACAAGGTGTTGGACTGGGCCGAGGAGAACAAGGTGAAACTCGTGGCGTGTCTCTCCGCCATGCCCGCCCTGGGCGAGAAGGAGAGCGACGCGGTGTACTTTGTCACAGAGGAGGGACTCGTGGAAAAGTTCAAGGAGTACGGCTTTGTCCCCATACGAGAGGCCACTGTTACTGGGCTAGAGGGGGCCTACCTAGACGCCGTCCTAGGCCGGAGCATAGACGGCGTACTCCTCATCGCAGAGTCCAAGCTCTTAACCGCCGTGAAGAGGCTAGTCGACAGCGGGAAAGTGGCCACCCACAGAGACGTAATAGCCATCTTAAACGACTTGGTAGGCCGGACGGGCCCCGACGTGGGAGCCGCGCTCAAGCTGGTAAACGCCGTGGCAAAGCTGGCCGAGACACAGATAGACACCTCAAAACTACAAGAACACGCCTCAAAATACGCCTTCCTAGTCGAGAAGAGCGTAGAGGTCCTCTTCAAGCCCATGGAAGCCGCGGCGACGACGCCGGTGCCGTTAGTCGCATAGTCTTTTTCCCACGTTTTCCATGGTAGTAAGAGTGTCGAAAATACGAGTTGACTACTACGAGCTAGATTGCGGTGGAAACCGTCTTGAGGCATTTGTGTATGATAACTACATCATAACAATAGAGCCTGACGGCGCTATCCGGAAGATTAGTTATAACAAGGAGTTCTTCAGCGGCTGTAAAACGAGACACCGGCGGGTCAAAAATATAAACACACAATTACAATTATTTTATCATGGAAGCCCCTGTGGGGAGGCGACTGTGAGCCGCAGGGGGCCCAGCCCCGCGGGCCGCCTGATCGGTGAGGCCCCAAGAATGGGAGCCCGTCCCGACAGCGGGGGAGGTGTGACCGGAGGGCAGTGGGTTGCGGGGAAGCGGGGCAATGCTGTGCCGATACCATGAGGGTGTTACACACTCCCAGTGTCCGCCTTATTGGGGCTTGGGGCTCTGAGGCCCTCGTGTCTGCGTTCACCGACATGT
>ERZ1684501.31-NODE-31-length-19322-cov-123.373125_pt1 | contig 19322 bp, 18 predicted proteins | sample MGYA00580191_ERZ1684501 | MGnify/ENA primary metagenome ERZ1684501 (study PRJEB41475, sample SAMN08455322) | hot springs metagenome | biome: temperate mixed forest biome [ENVO:01000212]; feature: neutral hot spring [ENVO:00002181]; material: water | place: New... | reverse complement strand
GTGGGTAATACTTCGCCATATATTCGATGTATAACTTTATGTAGCGCTATACAACGCCTCAGCCGCTATCCTGTACATTAGTCGCTCTAGGTCTTCCCGCCTGTATATGGCGTTTCCGAATGCCGGCCTTACGCCGTAGAGCCTAATGTAGCGGCGCACCGCCCTGGCGATTATCCTCATCCTAGGCACAAGCTCCTCATCTCTAAAACAAGCCCTAAGCACCTTGCCCCTAATCCGCCGTATGTTGACGTACCGGCCACCCCCAGCAGTCAAAACCCTAAGCGCCGACAGCGCAATCACGGCGTAGGAAGACGACCTAAGCCCACGGCAGACAGCCACGCCCAATGACACTACCTCACGCACCCTGGCCAGCTGACGCGCCGCCGCGCTCACACCGGCTGTGGCCGCCTTGTGTGCTGTCGCAGTTGTCTGACGCCCGCTCATAGCGCTTCAAAGGCCTTTAACACCCTCTCCCTCGTCTCTTCGTCGAGGGCGGCGAACTTCTTAGCCACATAGGCCACGTCTTCGTCCAACAGCACGTCCACGTCGCCGTAGAGCCTCCTCAGCCTCGCCAACGTCTCCCAAGCCTTTGTAACAGCGTCGCAACCCACCTCCTCTACCACCTCGCACCCACAGCCGCCGACCAAGTGCTCTCTCACGGCGTCTAACACCTCAGGCCTCCTCTCCGCCAGCTCGACGAAGGCCCTAAGGCCCCTCACGGCCCTCTCCCCGTACTTCTCAATGAGGGGGGCGAGGTCGAGGCCCAAGATCTTCAACACAAGGCCCACGTCGCCGCCAGGCGTAGCATCTCCGCCAGCCACCTCTCTCCCCTCCTTGACGCCTTCCTCGACGCCGATTGCCTCCCTTTCCTCCTCGACGTCCTCCACCTCTACTGCTTCTGCCAATCTGCCCGCGGCCGCCGATTTCTCAGCTCTGCCTCCGTGTCGTTGTGCTTGAGGCGTCTCGCTTGCCGTGCTGGCCTCCTCGGCTGTGGAGCCCTCGGCGGCTGACTCCACCGCCACGCCGCTGGACTTCTCGCCGCCGCTCTGCGGCGGCCGTGGTATTGCCGTGTCGGGGAATGCGACGTCTCTCAAGGCCTCTACCAGCTCTTGTTCCTCTGGCATCTTCAAAAGCGCCGCGAGGTGTTGGAGGGCCTCCCAACACTTCTTAGCCCTCTCCGGCTTCTTGCAGTCAAGCCTCACGTAGGGGACTGCGGCTGTAATCACAGGATAGTAGGCGGGGTCTGGGTAGAGGTACTTTCCAGACGGCGTGTTAAATTCCACAAAGACGTGCGGCATTACCCCCGTGACAGAGGCAAACTTAGCCGCGAGGTCTGCGGCCCTAGCCCTCTCCCTAGGCCCACTGGCCTGGGCCTTAAGCAGGAGAAAGTCGGCGTAGCCCACAGACAGCGTAATGTCGCTTAGCCCCCTCTCCCTAAGCCACTCCACCACCTCCTCCACAGTCCACACCCGGGCCAATTCAACAGACACACCCACGCCATTTAACCCTTTAAATCAAACTGAAGGAGGGAGAAAAGACGGCGGCGCTACTTCTCACGCGTTTTCACAAGAGTCGTCTCTTTTGAATGAAAGAGCGGGGTTGTAGGCGAGCGCCCTCGCTTGAAAGCCGCTCCCGGCGGCTATTTTTGCCAGTAGCGGATGCAAAATGTCAGCCAGCTCTTGAGGTACTCCCTCTTCGTCCTCACTTGGCCAGCCTTCACCGCGGAGCATATGCTCCGGAGGAGGGCCTCAAGGCAGAGGTCGTCCTTTAGGCACTGCACCAGCTCCTCCTTTGTGATGCCGAAGGCCCTAGTGCCAATTAGCCCAAACCACTTCAGCCGAAGCAGTTCTTCAACCGGTCTCTTCCCAGCCTCGATAAGCCAAGTGGGAGTCACTCTCAGGTAGACGGGGGCCATGGGCACAAATACCCTACTCCTCAGTCTAAACCCCACAAGCGCCACTACACAGCCCAATATAAGCCAATTGGTGAAGCAATGTACAATGGACGGTAGGCTGAAAGTAAGAAAGGCGAAGTAGAGACGGGGACAAGTCTGGAGGGCCGCCAAACTGAAAGTAAGAAGAGGGAGGGAAAAAGGGGGGTTTACAGGCCCAGCAGGTGTCTTACCGCTATCTCCTCCACCTCCACCTTTATTCTCATCAACGCGTCGCAGAGCCGCTGTGCGGCGGCCTCGTCGGGCCTAACGGCCAGAAGTTCCACGGCCGCCAGAAGCCTCTCGTAGAGAGGCCACACCTCCTCCTCATAGTCAAAGCCCCCGTCGCGCCATCTGCCGACACTCTGCCTAAACTCCCCCACCACCTCCTCCACGATCTTCACCACCATTGACCTAGCCTCCTCGTCCACTCGCCCGTTGTGCATAAGCCAGTAGCACGTCTCTGCCGTCCATTCGAAGTCCATTGTCTTTGTCCGCCTCGCCGCCTCTATCAACTGCCTTAGCTTTTTCTCCCGCAACCGCATGACCCCATGGACACCACCGCAGTGTTGAACCACTGTAGCCATCACAAACACATCGCTTGAACTACCCCATCAAGAGTCACAGGCGCCGCCTTGCCAGCTTCAGCGCCGCGAGCTGTCTAGTGGCCACCAGTGCCCCTCCTTGGGCTTGGTATGCGCCTAGGGCGTACAGCTTTGCCAAGTGGGAGTCCTCCTCCAACGCCATGATGGGGGCGAAGGGCCTGGCATCAGCCGCCTCCTCCACAGCCCTCTCCAGGCGGAGGACTGGGGTCGGCTGGGCGTCGGCCTTCTGCACTCTCTCCACGAGTAGGCGGTCTGGAATAGCCATCTCTCCCACGTACACCGCCTCACAGCCCCTGAGGAGTTGCAGTGGGACGTGCCACGGGGCAACTGCGTGGCAAGGCGGCTCTGTGTCTGCGTAGAAAAGCCAGTCCTCCGGCGGCGATGCCAAAAACGCCGCCACATCAACCTCCACACCGAGCGCGAGGGCTAGGCGGATGGGAGGAGAGAGGTCTCTCCCCACGTACCGCCTAGTCAACGAGGCGAAGAGCTCAACGAGGCGCCAGCGGTCGGTCATACGCGACACTCAAAGCCCTTTGGAAGGTATTTGCACTGTGGGGGGAGTAGGTGTGCCACCACCATGTACGCCAGGGCGCCTAGAGTGGTGAACTGGCCCCCAACCCCCTCCTCCACCCTCCAGAGACCGCATTTAGCGGCAACCTCCTTGGCTGGGGGCGATTTGTCGTAGGCGAGGGCCCACAGCGCCTTTATGCACTTTGGATTGGACAAGGCGTCGAAGACGCCTGTCATGAGGCGCGTGGCCTCCTCCTCTTTCATGTGCCTCTTCTCCACAAGGCTAATCCATGGCTTAGCCCTCACCACGTCTTTCACCCACGCCAACGCCCTAAACACCCTCGCCGCATAGCGAGGGTAGTCGAGAGGAGAGGCCAGCGCCAATAGGACAGAGAGGTCGCACACGTCTCCGCCGCACACTAGCACGTGGGCCATGCGCCTAGCGTCCCCTTGGCAGCCCTAGCCCTCTTAAGGCGCAACACATACCTCCTGCCCACCGCCGGAAGCTCGACTGTAAAGCCCTCCACGTCGTCCTCCCTCCTCACAGCCACCACTGAGACTGAGAGGGCCTTGTTGTGCCCTCCCAAGTCCATGGCCCGATGCCTAGGCAGAGGGAGGGCGTCTGTGAAGTACACCTCGTCCCTCGCCACTAGCCACCCCTTTGGAGACACCACGTGGTGTAGAGACGCCGTCATGGCCCCTACACTCCGCCGTGAACAAATTGATTTAAGACCGCCGTGGAAATGCCCTTTACCTCCACGCTCAGTCGCCCCTCTTCTGCTACGGCGTTAATCTCTGCTCGACGCCGGGAATTAGCGCCATTGCCGAATGTTGTTATGGGAGACGCCTTTGACGTTGACCCTTTCCCCCTACAGTTTTCAACTTTCATGTTTTCATTTTACGGGGTTTAAAAGCACCTCGGGGCAAATTCTAGGCAAAAACGGCCTACTCAAGCCCAGCGTCGGTGAGACGGTATTCAATCCTCACGTCTGGGGGCATCCCCGGCACGTCTAGGGGCCACATGTAGCCCGTCGTCTTGGCCTTGTTTGGCCTAGCCATCATGAACCGTGCGTTTACTGCGTGTGCCAAAACGTTTCCCCCGGCGGGCCTCTTGCCCACGGAAAAGGCCTCTGGCACGTCCATCACCTGGTTAGTGAGAATGGACGTTAGCCCAAACGTCCTCGCATGGCGCCTAAGCCAATCCACGAGGTAGTGAATCCTTTGCTGTCTAGCCGCCAGCATCTCCCTCCCAACGAACTCGGCCCTGTACAACGCCGTGATGGTGTCAATCACGGCGAGGCGGCAACCCTCGGCAATATGGCGAGGCAGGTCGAACTTCACAATTTGCTCAAGCTGAACAACGTTGGCGGGCTGATAAACGACGATCGAGTCAAGGGCCTTGTCGGCGTCGAAGTTGAACCTCTTCGCCACAGCCTCGACGAGAGCGTCGTTGAACGTCCCCTCGGTGTCGATGTAGACGACGCGCGAAGTGAAGCCCTGCGCCAGCGCCGCGACGGAGAGCTGGTGCGCCAGCATGGACTTCCCCGCGCCGAATTCCCCGGCGAATTCGTAGATGAAGGCCTCCCTCACGCCCCTCCACGGCTTCTTCTCGTCGAAGTCAGAGACGCCGGTCTTGAAGGCCCCCCGCTGTTGTGCCCTAAGCTCCCTCGCAGTGACGGGGCGCGTCGTGCCGACGCGCTGTATTGCCTGCTGGAGGATTTTGACGGCGCGGTCGTACTCAACGCCAGCCTCCACAAGCTCTTCAACGGTGAACTCGGCTAGGTGCTCTACAGACGTCACCCCAAGCTCCCTAAGCCTTTCAAGCGTCTTAGGGCCGACGCCCTCCAGCTCCTCCAGGGGGTTCTTCTCCCTTTTCTTACTCATTGCCCTGTAGTGTGAGCACAGACTTGAGACAGGGCGCTACCAGCTTCTTCACCGCGGCCCACAGCCTTGAGGAGACTCCCTCGCCGAGTGGCCTCTCCAGCCTGTCTTTTCTAAGATAGCGGCCGTCTCTCGTCCTCTCCACATCTCTCAACAACGCCTCAACCCACCTCACGCCCCTCTACAAGGAGGCAAATAACTTGAACTACAGCCGCCAGCGCCACAGATCATGACGACAGGGCACGCCAGATGCGGTGGTAAGAGGCATTTCGTGAAAGGGCTATGACCCCTCAGCGGGCTAGCCGTATGTAGATGGGGGCTCTTCCGCCGAATCTGACCACTGCCACTCTCTCCTCTGGTAGCGATTCGTAGACCACTCTCTCTAGGACTTTCGCGTCTATTCCCGTGGCCGCCGCTGTCTCTGCCACGGCCGACGGGTCTATGGCCAATACTGCCACGAGGCCGGCGTTTTCGACGACGTCCCTCGGCAGGTCTCTCACCGACTGGGTCATGGTTGCCACAGCCACGCCGAACTTCCTAAGCTCTCTATACGCCTTGACAAGGGCGTCCAAGTGGCGCATAAGGACATGACCCTCGTCAATTGCCAAGAGGAGGCGGAGGGGGCAAGGCGGCCTTAGACAACTCCTCTTCCCCCACGACACGAAGAAGTAAAGCCACGCAACGAGCCTCATAACGTCCCCCGGCGAAGTGGAGCCACCCGTGTGCACCACAATCCACCGCCTCCCCTCCACAGCCGCGTCGGCTGTCCGTGCAGAGGCCAACAGCCGAAGTCTCCCATATATGCCGTCCACAGCCCAGGCGTTTGTGATGTCTCTAACGGCCATTAGGCAGTCGGGCAGCTTGCCGAGCGGCGCCTCACCGCCGCACTTCTCCACGGCCCTAAAGAGCACTGTGTAGTGGACGTCGTAAACGGCGACGCCGGCGGCCTTCAGCACGTCGAGGAGGTAGTCCACGTCGTCTAGCCCCACGGCGAGGGGCGGGGAAAAGCGCCTAGCGTCCACAGACGCGTCCCCACGCCAATGGCCGTGAGGGTCTATGGCCGCCACAGCCACCCCCAGCTGCCTCGCGAGGTGCTGAGCCCAAGTGGTCTTCCCAGAGCCAGTCTTCCCCACGATTACGACGTGTGGAGAGTGCTCAAGCCTCCAGCACACCTCCCTCCCAGCGTCGTCTACGCCGAGGCGCACTGCCCCGGGGCCGCACTCGTATGGGAGGAGCATGAGGGAGAAGGGGGTGAACTCGGCCAAGTCGAAGGTGAGGGCTGGGACGCTCCTGCCCCTCCCCGCCTCAAACGCGGCCGACGCCCCCTCTACAAATCCGGTGGCCGCGTAGGCCCTCTCACCCCTAGCCATAAGCCTCTGCCTAACCCCGTGTAGAATTTCGGCAGACAGCCACCTCCACTGTGATGCGAGTACCTTGGCCCACCACTCCTGTCTAGCCGCCGTCTTGTTCAAGAGGTCGTAGAAGCCCGGCCACCAGGCCCAAGCCACCAGGGCCCTCTTCAGCGACAGCTGAGACGTGGCGGCGATGGCCCTAACCTCGTCCTCTCTAAGCATGGCGGAGAGGAGGCGGTTGTGCTCAATGGCCCCCTCCACCACCCCACCCCTATCCACCAGCGAAAGGACAAGGGCGGTTAGAGCCGGCGCGAGGGCCAGGGGGTTAAACGCAACGAGGGCAAAGTGTGCCAGCGCTGGGAGGAGGCCCGGCGTCCTCCTGGGGATGTCCGGTAGCTCTCCCTCCCCGCCCACCACTATGCCAATTCGTCTGAGGGCGGCCCTTGCCTCTTCTACGTCTGCGCCCTCTCTCAGTAGCACATACGCCCTCTCGCCGTTGTACCATATGCCGTTTGCGGCGGCTGTGAAGGCCCTAACGGCGTTGGCAAAGTCGTGTGGGCCCATCCCGTGGACGTCCCTAAAAACGGCCTCCACTCTATACGCCCTCAGCCTCAAAAGGCCCACTGGCGACTTCCACACGAGGGCCCCACCCTCGGTCCACAGCGGCGCCGTGTTGCGCCTAGCGGCGTAGAGGGCGACTGCGATGGGAGCCCCGGCGAGAGCCGCCAGGGGGTTTGGCAACAGTGACAACACGGCAGAAGCGGCGAGAGAAAGCCACTGCCAAGCGAGGCGCCTCCGCCGAGTAGTTCCATGCCCTTGTTCTCGCCGTTGAGGCGCCTGCACATGAGCCAGGGCGCGCTGGGCGCAGAGGTATGCGTATATGTCGCCTGTGGGGTGCTCCCTTGCGCACCTCTCAGCCACCTCCTGCGGCACGCCGGCCCTCCCAGCCCACCTCAGAAACTCCTCCACAGCCGCCCCCACGAAGGGGGATAAGTAGAACGAGTGCGCTGTGAGTCAAGACGGAAAATGGGGGCGGATGGGGCGCGTTTTTCAGCCCGCCTCCTCGCGCTGGGCTTCGGTCGGTAGCAGGTGGAGGGGCGGGGCGTATTTCTCGGCCAAAATCTCCTCTACTACCCTCTTCACTCTCTCGTACTCCGAGGCCGTGCGCTTATTCTTCGCCCATTCCATGGGCGCGGATGAGCGCCTCTATTTGTTGTACCATGGCCTCCCTTGGGCACACCCACCTCGTGGCTCTCCTCTTCTCCTCTTGGCAGACGCCCGAGAGGGCCGCCCTTATTACGGCGTAGGCGGCTTGGGCGTAGACTGGCGGCAGGCGGAGGCCGGGAAAGGCACGCCTCAGCACTGCGGCCGTGGTCACAGACACCACCTCGCCCTTGGCCTCCCTTGCCATGTCCATTAGGGCCTTAAGCACGAGCCTCTCGAGGAGGGCCATCCTCAACCGCACATGGGCAGAGGCGAGCTTATGTAAATATACATCAGCTACAAAAGAGTACATTTATATAGCTATATGGCTGGCATAGTACATGGGCTTTCACAGTTCTAACTTAGACCAGACCTTGGGCGACTACCTCGCCGCCGTGGTGGAGGATGTGAAGAAGGCGCTTGGGGGCGGCGGTGTGTTGATCATCGTGCCTCCCGGCTCTGCGAGGGGGGAGGTGGCTAAGTGGCTTGTGCACGAAGGCGTAGTGGACGACGTCCTCCTCTACGAGGAACGCCACAGGGGGGTGAGAGTAGGGAGACCTCTTCAAGTGGTGAGTAGGCAGTTTTATGTAGGCGAGAAGCCACTCCTCCAATACTTGAAGAGCGGCATGACGCTGGGCTCTGCGCTGAGGCAGAAGAGGATCGTCATCGTGCCGAGGAGCACATGGGAGGCCCTCCTCATCTACAAGGCGCTGTTAGAAGCGTTGAAGGAGGAGAAGAAGTGGACTCTTGAAGATGTTGGAAAACTAGTGAAAGTGCACTTCCTTCCACTCCACTACAAAGAGGACGACAAAGAGGTGGCTGAATTGGCTAGAATAGACTACGGCGACTTGCTCAAGGGGGTTGTAGATAGGGCGAAGGGGATTTCGCCTAGTCTAGCCCGCTTAGCTAAGCAGGCCAAGGCCGAAAGCCGCTTGGAGGAGCTTCAGCAGAGGGTGGAGCTGTTGCGCTCTCTATCCGCTGAGGAGGCGGCGCCAAGCCTCTTGACTATTGTCAAAGAGGCGGCGGCTGACGCGGCTAAGTCTGCCGGGCTAAGCTTGGTCCCAGTAATTGTAGATAGGGTAGCGTTGTCCCACGTATTGAGCGCCCTCGCCGGCCCATTGGAGACACTTGCCTCCCAGTTCTTCGGGGGATTTATTGAGGGCGTTCTAGACAGGGCAATAAGCCGACTCAAGAAGAGGAAAAACGATGTCCTCACCGCAATTGTTGAGCTGGCCAAGAGGGCCAGAGAGGCCAAGCCCCTAGTCGAAGAGGCTATAAGGGCGGAGGGGGGCGCCGCGGGTCTCGAGACCTTGGTGGACTTGGCGGCGGCGTCGTATGGACTCACAATACAGGAATACGGCACAATGGTTTACAACCTTGCAACGCTCCTAGAGGACAAACTGGCTACACACCGCGACGTGAATAAGGCCATAGAAGAGTTTAGCAAAGTAGTGGAGGCGAGGTTGGCGGTGCTGGAGAGCCGCGTGGAGAAGCTTGAAAAGTGGAGGGAAGAGCAGGAGGCGAAGGAGCTTTCCAACGTCAAGCGAGCCAATGTGGCCTCAATGCCTAAAGACCAGATGAAGGAGAAAAGTCCTCGACGAGACAGACGAAGGAGATCGTGGCTGGCTGCGTGATAAAAAGCCGACTGGAAGAGCGGTATGAACTCACCTATACATCTTACTACGTCGAGTTGAGGCGAGGCCCCTCCCTTAAGAGTTTGTAGATTTGTGGTAAGGAGCGTTGAGCACCTTGAACAGCGGAGACTATTGCCGTCTCACTCGACCACTATGCGGCGGCTCTGGCTACCGCCACTTCAACACTGTAGTGATGGTGTTGGAACAGTGGGGCTAGGCGCTGAAGCTAGACCCGGTCATGTTGACCCCCGCCTACGGCGTCCCCTCTATGGACAGCGTTTGGAAAGGCCTAGAGAGACTTCCCAAGAGGTCCAGGCCAATTTGCCGATGCGTTACATGGCGTCGTTCGGCCTATTGCCAAAGATCCAGAAATCAAACTAACTTGAGAAACGTTAACCGTTGTTGCGGACAGCTATGTCACTGATGAAGTGCTTGAGGTGCGTACATGCTCTAAGATCGCCACGTCTAGGCCCACCTCCTTGGCCCTCTCCTAGTCTTTGCCAGCCACTGCCCCTGGCCGAGGGACTCTACCACGTGTACGGGGACGTTGAGCACCCTTGCGGCGTATTGGGCGGCCTCTCCATATAGGGCAAAGTAGACGTGGGTAGGGACAATGTCGAGCAGAGGCCTCTTAAGGTCAAGGGGATTCTGCGTGGCCACGAGGAAGTATACGCCCCTGTGCCTCCCCTCGCGAATAACCCTCTCCACCGGGTCCTCCACCGCGGGATCCCTACTCGCCACCCGGTGATACTCGTCAACGGCCACGATGGTGGGCCTCTCGAAGCCCCTCTTGAGGAGGTGGAGCACCACGCCGTGAACCACAAGGGCGGCTAGGAAGGAGTCTTCGGCGGCCACCCGATACACTCTGCACCTTGGCGTGGGGCGGTGGAGGAAGGGGTGTGGGTCGCACTTCCCCTCCTCCCACCTCCTGCAAAGGGCCACCAGTTTGGAGAGGAGGACCTGCCTAGTCAGCTCTGGCACCTCTCTGTCGCTGGCGAGGGCCTTGATAAGCCTCGCCGGCGAGGAGGCGGCCTGGGCGTGCTTCCTCAACACGCCGTATTGTACGCCAGTGACAGCCCCCTCAGCGCCGGTGGCAGCGGAGAGAGCCGCCGCGTAGAGCGACACCAGCTCGTCCACGGTGAAAGACGAGAGGTCGATAGACGCCTCGCAGGCGCCGCCAAGCTCCTCGTACTCGCCAGTGAGGTCAAGGACGGCGAAGTCCACACCCACGGCAGAGGCCTCCCTCAGAAGCGTCTTCACAAACGTGGTTTTGCCAGTGGCAGAGGCCCCGGCGACGACGGCGTGGCTTGGCTCTTTTACGAGCTCCGCAATGCCCCTAGGCCAGTAGGCCCAGTACCGCTCTCTCGTGTGGGACAGCAAGACGTCTGCTACCACGTCGGCGGGCGTCCTCTGCCAGCCAATGAGGGGCGGCCTCCTCCTACACGACGTTGCGACAAGCCACTCTCTCCCCCGCTTGAACAGCCCAACAGCCCTAAACCAGTACACGCCCTTGCCCAGCACCGACCCGCCAGCGCGTGGCCATAGGTGGGGCCTTTGGTAGACGGCCACGGGCGTTGGCGGTCTGCCTCGGCACACACGCCGACCGTCGTACGGCTTAGTGAGAACCTCGCCCGCCACGGTGTCCAGGCCGAATTCCCCAAGCCCCATTACCCTGGAGACAAACTCCTCAGGCGAAGAGGCGTCCACGTACAGAACGCCCATAGCCCCCCGACCCATGACCGCACAAATTGAAATACGATAAAGAGAACCCCTAATCCTCTACCTGAGATTCCCCAGGAGTCTCTGAATATTTCAGCGCAAACCGAGCTTATCGTCTTTCAATCTCTTCTTGAGATTCCAGGAAGCCAGGACTGGAGGCGAGGATTGCCGAGTGGCCGCCCCACTTTCAATCCTCTTCTTGAGATTCCGTCAATGAGGCCAAGGCGCCATAGCCTAATCGTGTCGGAGATAGACTTTCAATCCTCTTCTTGAGATTCGTGATTTGGTGTTTACTCCAGCTTTGGAGCGGTTTATTGAATTCTTTCAATCCTCTTCTTGAGATTCTGTAGCGGCACCTCGTCCCTGTTCGCGCTGAATCCGCAACTGCTTTCAATCCTCTTCTTGAGATTCCTCGTAGAATATGATAGAAGAGACGTGATACCACCGTTCTTCGCTTTCAATCCTCTTCTTGAGATTCCTCGTAGAATATGATAGAAGAGACGTGATACCACCGTTCTTCGCTTTCAATCCTCTTCTTGAGATTCTAATATGGAAATTTGTCGACTAACGAGGAGGTGGTGGACTGCTTTCAATCCTCTTCTTGAGATTCCACCGCCGCCACCACGTCCTGTAGACACTCAAGGCCGACCCTGCCGTCTTTCAATCCTCTTCTTAAGATTCATCAACGCTTGGCCGACTAAGAACACGCCGTGGCTCCTGGCGGGCTTTCAATCCTCTTCTTGAGATTCCGCATATGGGCCGGCCAACCTGCACCACCGCCCTGGCGAAATGCTTTCAATCCTCTTCTTGAGATTCGCGGCCACAGGATAAGGCGAGGAGGCGGCGGCCGGGGTGGGGACCTTTCAATCCTCTTCTTGAGATTCTGTCTATTGCCAGAATTGCGCAATTGAGCAAACAGGGACCTTTCAATCCTCTTCTTGAGATTCGCCACGACGAAGGCGGCGTTGCCCACCCGCAGGAGTGCCCTTTCAATCCTCTTCTTGAGATTCGGATTATGTCGTCTATCTTCGCCAGCCGTTCGGCCATGTACTTTCAATCCTCTTCTTGAGATTCGAGCGTCATGCCGAATAGCGTCATCTGTGAGCCGCTTTGGAATTGCCTTTCAATCCTCTTCTTGAGATTCCGCCCCAGTGGTGGAATTGGAGGCCGCCAAGGAGGCCGTAGCTTTCAATCCTCTTCTTGAGATTCACACTCAGCGCGGGGATGTAGTCTATGTAGACCACGAGCGTCATCTTTCAATCCTCTTCTTGAGATTCTCATGGCCGACTTGCTGTTCGAGGCGCACCGGGCGTACTTCGACTTTCAATCCTCTTCTTGAGATTCTGGGTTTTCTGGGTGATTGTTTTTGCTTGTTTTTAAGTTTTTCTCTGGCTGTTTCTGGGAATTGTTTGGGGCCAATGGCGTCTTGGTCTAATGCGGGTTTGTAGCTTGTCCGTCGCCTCTTTCAACTGTGCCACAGCTGAAGGCGCGTTTTTAACACTCGGCGCCGGCGCGCGCCTTTTCCCTGCACGACGTTTTTTAAACTGGATTCCCACGATATATAAACGCCGTACGGCGAGGAGAGCTGAAATATTGAGAAAGGTCAAAGGAGCGTTGCACGACGATTTAAAAACGCCGTCTTATATATAGCCTATTGATTGAGCAAGCGCCTTAGGACTTCTCTCACGTCTTCTCCGCTGGCCACCTCCTCCTTCGCCGCCTTGAGGGCGGCCGACGCTTGCTCCAGGCCATACTTCTTCACCAACTCCTCAGCCTCAGCGGCGGCGTATGGCACGCGGTAGGAGGCGGCGAGGGCCTTGGCCACATCTCTAACAACGGCGTCGAAGGCCTTTCCGCCGTACTTCTCCACGTAGCTAGCCAACACCGACGGCTCCACGTCGATGCCCAGAGAGTACAGCCTGTGAGCCAGCTCGCGCACAGCCTCATCCACGTGTGGCACCCGGCTAGCTTCAGCGGCCTCAGCAGTGGCTCCGGCGGCCTCAGTCACAGGCTGGCTCATTGACGCAATTGTCCTCTCAGTCAACTCCTCGCCCGCGTGCTCCAAACCACCATGCGTCTCACTAGCCGTCTGCGGCGCGGGTTGCTCGACAAGCTGTGTCAAGGCAGCGCCCCCTGCTAATTCGCTTGACGGCACCTCAGCCAGCTCCGAGGACTGACCCTCAACGCCACTCAACACTTGTTGTCCACTGGCTGGCCCCTCTACGCCGTGTACCTCAGCCGCTGGCGGTGTGGGCTGGACAGTCTCGACGCCGGCAGATTCCTCGGCCGCCTGTGCGGGGAGCGGTGTGGGTGGGGGACTCTCGCCGGCTGTAGACATCTCTCTTTCAGCCTGGGCCGCCTCTATTGCTCTTGCCAGCTCTTCTGCCGCGCCTAGCCTTGCCAGCGCCTCTGCGGTCTCCTCGACCTCACGCCTCTGCGCCGCCTCTGCCAGCGCCATTGCGAGAGCTCTCGGCGACTCCATGAGGGCCTCGATGTAGGGAGCCGCACTGCCCGCCAGCCTATCGGCCATTGAGGCTTGTACAATGACGTCTTCAAGGCCGTACGGCCCGCCGAACTCCACCACCAGCAGCCCCTCGGAGGGGACATACCTCATGTCGTATGTCCTCCACGCAAGCCACAGCGGGTTCACCGACGCCGAGCCGTGCTCCACCACGATGGGCGCCCCCTCCCCCGGCGGAACACCGCCGAAGTCCCTCCACGCGGGGCCAGTCACCACGTAGCCCCTCGCCGCCAGTTCCTCCACCACCTCCCTAGGGTAGGGCCCACCCCACTCAACCCACAGAAAGCGCCCATGGGCCAACACCCTAAACCCAGGAGAGGCGGCCCTCTCCACCTCTCTAACGAGTACAACGTCAGCAACGGCTGTGGACGCCCCAGCGGCCTGTGGAGACGCCTGCGGCGTCGCCGTCGTTGTCACAGGCGCCTGCGGCGTAGTGGCCGTCGCCGTCTGAGCCGCTTGTGTCGTTAGGTACTTCTCTGCCAGCGCCTTTGCTCTGTTGTCTATGTGCATTAGGAGTGCCAGCTTTTCTGGCATGGGGGCTCCGGCCTCCCTTAGCCTGTCCACTACGGTGGGGTCTAGTCCGTGGTGTCTCAGCCAGGCCTTTGCCGCCTCAGCCGGCGTTGCCTCTACGAAGAACCTGTGCCTCAGCTCCTCCGCCAGTAGGTGGGGGTCGGCGTAGAAGTACCTCGTCTCTACGCGGTGGGCCAGCGCATATGCGGCGGCTTCGTGGGGCATGGCGGCTCTCCCGTACCAGAGAGTGACGGCGACGGCCGCATATCTATTGCCCACGAGGGCTAGGTTTCGGCGGTAGGCCTCGGCGAGGGCCTTGGCCAAAAGCGCGGCGAAGGCCTCCACCCTAAGCCTAACAGCGGCAGAGGCCAGCCAGAGGACGTGCTCAACCCTCCTAGCCACCTCCAGGCCGCTGGGCGTCAAAAAGTGGTGCACAGCCCTCCCCAAAGCCTCAGCCCTACCGGCGCCCACGAGGCGGAAGTGTCTATACAACGCCGCAATTCCCGGCGCCGCAAATGCCCACTCAAGGGGAGAGCCGTACCAAAGCATGTAGGCGGCTCTGGCTATGGAGGCGGCGTATAGCTTGGCCATGTCCGCCGCTTTGACGCCTGGCTCCGCCACCTTGGACACGACCTCTCTCGTGGGGCTCGCCGCTGGCGGCTGCGTTGGGTGTGCTCCTCTGGCCGTTGTTATTAGCCCTCTCCTTAGCCATGGGAGGGCTGTGCGGGCTGGGTCAAAGGCCCACTTCCACCCAGCCAGCAACGAGGCGTAGAGCGTCCTCAGAATGGGCGCCTCCCCAGCCACAAACAGGCCGAAGCCCGCCACGGCGAATAGGAGGAAGGCCTCTGCATAAATTAAACCCACTAGGTAGGGCACCAGCGAGCCCACAATCCACCCCACTGGCACCGCCAAGTACTTTGCCAACGCGCCTCCGGGAGCCAGCCCCGCCAGCCACAGCAGAAGGGCCAACACGTCGCCGGCCCCCACGCCGTTGTAGTAAAGGCCGGCGAGGGCCGGCGCGTCCCTCCACTCCGCCAGTCGCACAACTACCCTCACCCTCACCCACCTATCCACCACCACCTCCTGGCACTGGGTAGAGTTCCCCACCTGTTGACACACGATGGCGGGGGTGCCCACCGCATTTACCACCACCTCCATATCCCTCACCGGCGAGGTGGGGTATGGGGGGCAGTACCCCGTTGAGTTTCCGCACATCGCTCCCCACCACCTCTCCTCCACCATGGACCTGTCTGTGAGGGCCGTGGTGTAGTACACGTCTACGTGGTCGGAGGCCTCGTAGGTGACGTCTACTCGGGCGAATAGGCCTGTGCCGACAATTCTCCACTCTGTGGAGCACTGCGATGCGTAGCCGCGGCAGTGCCACTCAAAGGCCCACTCCAGCTCCTCCCGGGGGGCGCGGGTGGGGGCCGGCGTTACTGCGTATGTCCACCCGCCGTATGAGTCGAAGCGGGGCACACCCACGGCCACGGAGACGGCCGTCCCGTTTAGCCACGTGAGATACGCCGTTCGGTTGTAGTAGGCCGTGGCGTTTAGAGGCACGGCGGCCGACGGCGGGAGGTAGAACGTTGTAGGCGTTACTGGCACCTCTACCCACATCCACACCGCCCTCGCCTTGTAGGTGGTGTTTGCTGAGAGTGCCCACTGCCCCGGCGCAGACACCCACCACGTGGCGTTTCTCTCCACGTCCACCAGCTCTACCACCGCCGTGGTGGGCGACGTGGCGTTGACAAGGCCAAAGGTGTCGAACCTAGCGGCGGGGGGCGTTGGGCATGTGGCAAGGGGCTGGAGGTGGGGCGCCATCAGCACGGCCACAGTCGCGAGGTAGGGCAGTGCGGCGGCGTAGGCAGCGGCGAAGACGGCCCGCCTCTCAGGCATGTAGAGGGCGGCCAGAGGCGCGAGGCCGGCGGCTATGAGGGGCGCCAGCTCCGCCGAGGCCTTCAACATCGAGAGGGCGGCGTAGGCCTGTCCAATCCACGCGGCCATTCCCACGGCCAGTGAGGTGAAGGCCTCAACGGCGGCGTCCACAGCCGCAAGCGCTGTGACTAGGAATAGGGAGAGAGTGAAGGAAGCCGCGGTCAGGGCTATTGTCAGCAGTAGGCTGGCGGCTAGGGAGAGGTGGGCCGCCCCGGCGGCCGTTGTGTCCAACAGACAGCGGTACGCGCCGCCAAGCGCCTCGAAGTCGCCCGCCAGTTTGGCAGAGGCAATGGGGAAGTACTGCTCCACGAGTGGGAAGGCCAAGAGGAAGGCCCCAGCCACCGCGGCACCGCCAAGAGCGGGCCTAGGCGACTGCGTCAACAGCCTAAAGGCTACGGCCGCAATGAGGAGGATACCAGCCACCGAGTAGAACAGCCCCACGTCCACGGCTAGAGGTGGGCGCTGGAAACGTTGAACAAAGCCCGCTGGGCGGTGGGCGTTTAAACAGCTGTGGTGTTAATGAGAGAAAAAATGGGTGCGTTGTGGCTGGGGGTGGGCTAGGCTGGGCAGAATATGAATGGGCAGTCTCCTGCCCTGTTCTTTAGCTCGTCGAAGAGGGCTTTGAACATCGGCGAGGAGACGTAGGCCACTTGTAGGGCGACGATTATGGCGGCTAGGACAAACAGCGCCAGTACCCACCTTGAGCTAGCCAGCTGTGATATGGGCTGGTGGGTAAGCACGCCCCACGCTATCACCCCCATGGCCGCCGCTATGACGACCACCTGCAACACCTTGAGGCCTACCACTGCGTCTTTCAGCCCCTTATCCACCTCGCCCCTCAGCTTATCCACGTCGATCACCTTCTGCTGTTGCCCCAGCGCCAGAGCCGCCACAAGCAACAACGCCAGCGCCAAAGCCGCCCGCATACCCCACCCACTCGCCAATCGAAAATTGAACAAGTGTAGACGCCCAGCCGCCGTAGGCGGCCTTGTGGTAGGCGCCTTCGGCGTGGCCGTGGGCCTAGGGCCGCCGCATCTACGGTTCATTATATTGTGGGGCGTTGCGGTGCCTATGGCGTTTGAGAAGAGGCGCGCTTTAAGCCCAGTGGCCCCCGTCTACCTCAACGTGACTCCCCAATGGCTCCTTGAGGCTAGGAGGAGGCCGGCTGAAGAGTTGTTACAGCTGAAGTGGCACGGCCTGCTTAGTACTAGGGCCTTTGGCTTTGCAAAAGAGGAGTTTGTCTGCTGTCTAAAAGACGACGACTGCCTCGGCGCCCTCATAAGGGGCATATGCGCCGCAGTCAAGGACGGCTCCGTAAGGGCGAAAAAGACAGTCCTCAAGAGGTGGCTAGTATTCTGCTTCGACTACTGGGAATTGCCGTTCAACCCCTCCTCCCCCCTTCTCAGTCTTCTAGGCGCGTGGAGAGCACCCCGCTTGGCCCGGCGCGAGCTGCCGCTAATGGACGGGGCCGACGGCCTCCTTCCTCCCCTCGCGCTTTTTACTTTCAGCCTACCGTCCATTGTACACCGCTTCACCAATTGGCTTATATTTGGCTGTGTTACGCCGTGAGTGGGGTTTAGACTGAGGAGGATCTTCATCCCCACGGCCCCCATCTACCTCAGAGTGACGCCGCAGTGGCTTATCGAGGCTGGGAAGAGGCCGGTTGAAGAACTGCTTCGGCTGAAGTGGTACGGCCTTTTAGGCACAAGGGCCTTTGGCATCACGAGGGAGGAGCTGGTACAGTGTATAAAAGACGACCTCTGCCTTGAGGCCCTCCTACGGGCCATATGTGCCTCGGTAAAGACAGGCAATGTAAAAACGGTGAAGAGGGTGTTCAAAAGCTGGCTGGTATTTTGCATTGACCATTGGTGACGCCGCCGTACTCCTAGCCGCCGAAGGCAGAGCGGCGGGAGGAGGCGGGTGCCTCCTAAGGGCGCCCACTAGTGGTGAGCCTACGGCAACGACGTCAATCGTAGTCTGCAAATACGCCTCCGCAGAGCCCTCCGACAGACAACAGAGGTGGCCGCGAGCGCGAAGAATGGCGCGCTCTTCACGATGTCCGTGTAATGGCCGGCGAGAAGAATGGCGTACGACAACGGGGGTCAAGGGACGTATGTGAATGTAAGGCGGGGGTTAAAAGCGACGTGCCGATCCCACAAAAACGAGGGAAAACTTTAAAACACACAAGAACCGCAAACGCGAGCGGAGAATCCCCAGAGGGGGCCGAAACACCATGGCAAAGGACATAGTGGCTTATGTAGTATCTTTATGCGAGAATCCCCAGGGGTTTCGACCTTGCACTATGCTGCACTGAATCTAAGCTCTTGTGGAGTTAGTCTTGGCTTTAGAGACGTTTCGGCGCCTCGCCCTCGGCCTAGAGCCAGGCGTCTAACGTGGGCTCCTGGGGCTTGCCAACGGGCTGGCCGCCCAGCGCTATGGCTGTTCTCACCACTTTCCCAAAGGCGTAGTACACAACGCGGGCCTCGCCGCCGATGCGCACTACGACTGGCCTTTTTCCCCACGGCCGCCCCCGCAGGCCGAACAGCCTCCAGTCCAACGCCGGGGTAAGACCACGGAGGGCCCACTCCGCTAGCCTTTCCGCCACCTCTGCCGGGTAGCCGCAGGAGGCCAGCCGCCTCCTCAAGGCGCCACGGGGAGGCCAGTCGAGGCTGGGGCAAATCTCGCTCCACGCCTCCCTCGCCTCCTCCGCCTCTGTCAAGACGACGAAGGGCGACTGGAGGAAGTCGCCCAGCCGCCCCGTCTTTACGTAACGGAGGTAGACGTACTCCACAGCCAAGTCCTCTGGCCTAGGCTCGCGGACTGGCATCTTGGCCAGAGCCTCTGCCAGTAGGGACACGTCGGCTACGTGGGGCTCCACTTGGCGTACCTCGCCGTCCTCTTTGTATACGCATGGATGGCCAACGCCCACCTGCACGTCTCTGACCAGCAACTTGGCCAGTCTGTCGGGGCGGTAGCAGTCTCTCCACCCACGCCACACGCCCCACGCCGCGCGGTACACAAGCGGCACGCAGGCCACCACCTCAACGAGACGCAACCTCGCCCTTGGAGAGAGGCAGTCCTCCCACGGCACCTCTCCACGGCCCACCAGGAGGGAAGGGCCGGCAAGCTTGAAGACCCACCACCTTCCACACTCCACTTCCACTGTCAGCGTGGTGATTGGCACATATCTCACACTTTATATACGTCATTAAAAGCCACTATACAGGTAAAGGAAACATGTCGCTTGTGGCGCCGCCTGCGGCGACGCCGTGGATGGGCGGCGGTGGCGCTAGGGTGGGCGTCGCCGGTGTCGAGCGCCTTCAATGCCTTGAGAGGACTGCGCCGGCGGCGGCTCCCAGCGCGGTTATGGCGACTAGGGCGAATACTCCTCCGTAGTTGACTAGGCGCCACTTCTCCACGTCTGCGCTGTACTTTTTCACAAGGTCGTCGTCACAGCCGAGGCTGATGAAGGGGTGGAAGTCCACGGCCCTAAGCGAGTTGGCCATGTGGCTTATCTGGCCG
>ERZ1684501.30-NODE-30-length-19886-cov-4586.002572_pt1 | contig 19886 bp, 20 predicted proteins | sample MGYA00580191_ERZ1684501 | MGnify/ENA primary metagenome ERZ1684501 (study PRJEB41475, sample SAMN08455322) | hot springs metagenome | biome: temperate mixed forest biome [ENVO:01000212]; feature: neutral hot spring [ENVO:00002181]; material: water | place: New... | reverse complement strand
CCCCGCCGTAATTAAATTATTCCTTTAATACCTCACCAACTCTTCCAACGAGCTCTTCAGAGGGTTTGAGCGTCTTCTTACCGGGTTCCCACTTAGCGGGGCAAGCTTCGTCGGGGTGAGACATTAGGTATACGTTAGCTTTCATCTTTCTTACGAGCTCGTCTGCGTTTCTTCCAACGTTGTAAAAGTTAATCTCGCTTCCTACGAGAACGCCTTCGGGGCTTATTATGAAGGTTCCCCTAAGTGCGAGTCCAGTGTTTTCGTCGTAAACTCCAAAGAGTCTGGATATCTTTCCTGTTGGGTCCGCTCCCATAGGAAACTTTACATTCTTGAGAAGGGGTTCGTCCCTGTGCCATGCAAGGTGAACGAACTTGGTGTCGGTTGATACGGATATTACTTCACATCCGAGCTCTTTGAGCTCTTCGTACTTTTCCGCAAGGTCTGCAAGCTCAGTGGGGCATACGAAGGTGTAGTCCGCAGGGTAGAAGAAGAGTATTACCCACTTTCTTTCTTTGAGAAGGTCTTCAAGGGAAATCTTTCCAAACTTTCCAGTGGAAGGGTCGTAGATTTCCATTTCAAAGTTTGGAACCTTTTGCCCTACCTTTACTGGGCACTCTTCAAGAATCTTTTTGGCTGCTTCCTTGAGCTCCATGTTAACACCTCCTTTTTAGTAATTATTTTCATTTACTATTATTATAAACCAAAGAGCTACTCACTTTCAAATGATTTTAGTCAGGTTTTGTTAGGTTTTATAAAAGGAGCTTTTCTAACTCTTCTTTTTTGAGTATTTCTATGTAGCCCCTTTCGGTGTTTATAATTCCCTGTTTTTTCCACCTGCTCATTATCCTTATAGTGGTTTCTACGGTGGTTCCAGTCATTTCCGCTATGTCTTGACGGGTAAGAGGGAGCTTTATTACTATCTTTCCGTTTTTCTTTTCTCCCGCTTTCTCTGCGAGCTCTAAAAGGAGTTTTGCGATTCTTTCCTCTACCTTTCCTGAAGCTATACTCTTTAAAACTTCGTAAGTCTGAAGGAGGTTGTGGGTAGCGTCACAAGTTAGCTTTATAGCTATTGCGGGATACTTTATGGCAAGATTTATAAAGTCCTTATTGGAAATGTATAGGAGAGTAGAGGGTAGGGCAGCCATTGCGGTGTACTTAAACTTTGGAACACTTTTTCCCCACTCAATCCATCCAAACACCTCGCCGGGAAATACGAGGCGAACTATTACGCTCCTTCCGTCTGAGGTTTCCTTTATGATTTTTACGAGGCCCTCTACGAGAATGAAGATTCCCGGCTCCGCTTCTTCCTCAAAGAAGATGTACTCTCCTTTTGGGTACTTTTTTACCTGTATGTAATTTGCTGACTCTCTGAGCTCCTCAGAGCTTAAGTCCTCAAAGAGGTGAATTTTCTTAAGAAGTTCTATCTTTATATCTTCTGAAGTTTTCCCTTCTCCAAAAGCCTTTTTCTCCATCCTTTCCCTCCTACGACAACAGTAGGTTCAAAGACGACGTAATCGGTATGAAAGGGAACTTTATTCTTTCCACCAAAGGTGTGGTTGTCTCCTATTGCTATGTGAATCGTTCCCAGTATCTTTTCAGCTTCCAATACGTTGTCAGCCCTTGTGGCTTTAGGATTGGTTCCTACGCCAAATTCCGCTATAAATCTCGCATTTGGAAATCTATCAAAAACCCTTTCAAGCTCGTATCTGTATTCGTCAAGACCCTCTATTTCTTCAACCGCTCCGTCCCTAAACTTGAGGATTATAGGCTTTTCCAATCTCCTGTTTGGTGCGCATTCAACCACGAGCTTCCCGTAAGCTGAGTCTTCAATCGGTGCTATGAATGCCTCTCCAGCGGGCAAGTTTCCGTAAGCTCCCGGGAAGGTAAGCAGTCCAGTATCGGGAATTCCCTCCCTTCCCTCTATGGAAAACTCCAGTCTTACTCCTCTGTTATTTGCCACCTCAACGTATTCTCCTTCCGTCAGTATATCCGCTATGTCCTGACTGAGCTTTGCTACATAATCCCAATCCACGTTCATGGGACCGTATAGCATTTCGGGTTCAAAGAGGGGCATTGAGGCGTATCTGGCTTTAAAGGTATCGGTAAGAATCTTCCGGTAAGTCGTGTGGGTAGTGGAGTAGTAAGAAAGCGCTACAACGGCGGTTGGTACATTTGTGCTAAAAGTCCTTAGAATTTCAATTACTTTACTTATGTCGTATTCTTCTTTATAGATTATCCTTTCAAAAAGTCCCTCTTCTTTTAGAACTTGAATCGCATTTCTGCCAAAGGTTTCTATCCAAAGCTCCTCTGGTGGCTCTTTTCCGTGCTGTCCAGTAGTAGGAAATACGACTTTCTTGACCCAAGGGGTGAACTCTTGTCCTACTTCTTCCAAAAGCTCTACGAGCTCTATAAGGTAAGGCTTTTCGTCGTCGGTAAAAACTAAAAGTCTGTCCTCTTTAGAAAGGCCCAAGTTTACCCTAAGAAGATTTCTGAGTTGCTCTTTTATCATAGCCTTACATAATAATAATAAACTTTGGATTAGCGTAGCGGGAGTCCTACTCCACCGAGTATGTATTTAAGGTCGTCGTCCTTGAACAGTAATCCTACACCTCCAAAGGCTCCCCTCATTTTAGGATTCAAAAGGTCGTCCCCTCCTACTCTAAGGTAGAGATTTCCCCCTAAGTGCCAGTGCAATCCTACCTGAAGGTTGGGTTTTAGGTTTTTATCTTGAGGTCTATCTTTCCTACCAAAGTCCCAAACATCCGCAAACACGTACTTATTAGGAGCTATGTGATAGTCCGCTCCCACTCCTCCAGTACTTTCCTTTAGTCCTCCCCTTACGGTCAGCAAGCGCCCAAGCACGCTGAAGTTGTGAGCGTATTGAAGCGTGAGCTCCGGTTTAAACTCCTTCTTTACGACCTCTCCACCGCCCACAAACTCTTCTCTATAGACTCTGCCGCGAGAATCTCCAACTACCTCCAGTAGGTAATACTTTTTCTCGTCTGGAACGAGCTTAACAGTTAGTATTCCCTTGCTATCTCCTCCCTTGTAAAGTTCTCCCCTCATACCTACGTAAAGCTGGGTCCTTTCAACGACTTCCCCCGCTTTTCCGAGAGTTTTTACTCCCCTGTTTAAATTCACATAGAGACTTTCGTCCTTAATGAGCTTTCCAAGGGTTCCCTCTCCCCTTTCTAAGCGTGCGAGTATCGTATCAAGCTTTTGAGAGGCTTTAGCAAGATTTTCAGTAGTCTCTCTTACGGAAACGATGGTCTTGTTTATGTCGGTCTTATTCGCTTTAACTATACTGTTTAAGTCCGAAGAAAGTTCCCTTAGATTTGCAACCAATACGGGAAGGTCTCTTTTGAGCTCTCGGAGTATAACCGCAAGGTCCGTAGAAATCTCCTTCACGTTGCTCCTGTTTTCGCTAACCATAGCGTTAAGGTTGTTGGCAAGTCTTTCAAGTGAAGCGGTTAATATCCTCAAGTTTTCAAGGGTTCTATTGATGTTTTCCTTGTTTTGAACGGTTATTTCGTTTAGATTAGCAACGAGGGAGTTTAGGTTAATAAGGGTTTCTCTTAAAATTAGCCTGTTTTCCTCAAGGATGAGGTTTAAGTTTCTTGCAAGCATTTTAAACTCTTGAGCGGTTTCCGTAAGTTCAGCTATCAGCCTGTCTGTATCTAAGGCTACCTCTTGGCCAAAAACTGCTTCTCCGCTTCTTAGCTCTCCACTTTCGGGACTTCCGGGATTTATCCCCAAGTACTTATCTCCCATAAGCCCAAGGGTTCCTATGTAAGCAACAGCGTCCTTGTATAGCGTTATGTCTTTCTTTACTTCAAATACAACCTTTACCCTTCCGTTTTCTACAACAACCTCTTTTACTTTCCCAGCCCTTACACCGGCAACCCTAACCTCAGCCCCCTTTGAAAGCCCCCCAACGTCTCTAAAATAGGCTACGTAGGTTTTAGTGGGTTCTTTAAAGATAGGTATTTCACCAAAGGTGAGTATTAAAAAAGCCGCTGCTAAAGCAACTAAAACGACGAAAATGCCTAACTTAACTTCCGCAGAAAGCTTCATAGCAAACCTCGTTAATATTTTAATATTATGATTATGCAAGCTATATACCTTATCCTTTTTGGTTTTATCTTGTATACCCTTGGTTATCTCTTTTACTCCAAATACTTAGCGGAAAAGGTTTTTAGTTTAAGCGACGAGAATAAGACTCCCGCCCAAGAGATAAACGACGGTGTGGACTTCGTTCCTACAAATAAGTGGATTTTACTTGGACACCACTTTACTTCTATAACGGGGGCAGGTCCTATCGTGGGTCCAGCTATAGCCGTGATATGGGGATGGCTTCCTGCCCTCCTTTGGGTCGTTTTGGGAGCAGTCTTCATAGGTGCGGTTCACGACTTTACCGCTCTTGTCACCTCTGTCAGACACAAGGCTAAGTCCGTTGGGACAATCTTAGGGGAATATGCGGGAAGTAAGGCAAGAGTTTTGTTCCTCCTTCTTATCCTCTCTTTAGCTATTCTCGTAAATGCGGTCTTTGCCTACGTTATTTCGGTCTTATTTACTAAATTTCCGACGAGCGTAATTCCAGCGTGGCTCGTTATTCCCCTTGCAGTCCTCTTTGGCTTAGGCGTTTACCGCCTTAGGGTAAACTTTTTGGTTCTAACCGTTATCTTTTTGGCTGTCCTTTACCTTGGCATGTACGTAGGGACTCTTTATCCCGTTGACGTTACTCCCATTGCTAACGCCTTTGGACTTTCTCCTATAATGTTTTGGATAATAGTTCTCTTCATTTACGCCTTCTTTGCCTCTTCCTTACCCGTATGGGTTTTGCTACAACCAAGAGATTACCTAAACGGCCTTCAGCTTATTATCCTGCTTATTCTTCTTTACGCGGGGGCTGTTGTCCTTAATCCAACCGTGGTAGCGCCTGCGGTAAACCCCTCACCAGAGGGTGCTCCTCCTATGTTTCCCTTTCTGTTTATAACCATAGCCTGTGGAGCCCTTAGCGGTTTTCACGCCCTCGTTGCCTCTGGAACCTCTTCTAAACAACTTGCAAAAGAAAGTGATGCAAGACTTGTAGGGTATTTAGGATTCCTCGGTGAGAGCTCAGTTGCCCTTATCGTCATAATCGCTACAACTGCGGGTATCGCTCTCTTTTCTGCGGATAAGTTTTCACAGCTATACTCTTCTTGGTCTGCAATAAACAAGTCCAGCATGGTTGCAGTGGTAGAAGGGGGAGCTAACCTACTTTCTGGTTTAGGAATTCCCTTAGAGTTTGGAAAGACTATAATAGCGACGCTAATAGTCCTCTTTGCTGCAACGACCATGGACACGAGCGTTAGAATTCAGCGCTACATACTCAACGAGCTTGGAGAAATCTACTCTATAAAGCCTCTGCAAAACCCTTGGCTTGCTTCTGGAGTTGCGGTTATCACCTCAATGGCTCTCGTTCTTTCAAAGGAAGGTGGTACGGGGGGAATGGTCTTTTGGCCCGTTTTTGGTGCAGCAAACCAGCTTTTGGCAGGTCTTTCACTGCTCGTGGGATACCTATACCTAAGGCGCGTAAATAAGCCGACCTTGCCTGTCGTAGTGCCTATGGTTTTCGTCATTCTCATAACTTCACTCGCTATGGCTATAAACGCTTGGAATAACTTTTTAAAGGGCGACGTGCTTCTCTTTATTACGAGCTCAATTATTCTAATTCTGGAAGTATTCATAATTCTTGAATCGGTAAAAGCAGTCAGAAGGGAAAGTTATTCGTAAACGGGCTCCTTTTCCATTAAGTAGGGATTCTTATACTTTTTGTATATACTCTGCAAGAGTCCTATCATTAAGCCGTAGCTTAACATAGCACTTCCGCCCATGCTTACGAAGGGTAAAGGTATTCCCACTACCGGGAAGTATCCCATGGTCATAAGAGTGTTTACTCCAAAATGGAAAAGGATTATAGAAAATACCCCTGCTGCGAAAACTTCTTCTGACAACCTTTGGAACTTCTTGTAGTAGTTTAGAATCCTAAGTAAAAGTAAAAAAAACAAAATTGTTAAAGTGGCAGTTCCTAAAAATCCGAGTTCTTCCCCTATTACCGCAAATATGAAGTCTGTGTGTTTTTCTGGAAGAAAGAGAAGGTGGGTTTGGGTTCCGTTAAGAATCCCTTTTCCAAAGAGCATTCCCGAGCCTATGGCAATTTTTGACTGAATGAGCTGGTATCCACTCTCGTAGTAGTAGCTGTAGGGGTCTAATACTGCGAGTATCCTCTGCTTTTGGTAAGGCTTGAGAAAGTACTTCCACAAGAGAGGACTAAGGGCAATAAACAAAATGCCAGCAAAGGCAAAGTAGCGCAAGGGTATGCCACGGACTATGAGCATAAAAACGAGGGGGACGAAGTAAGCTCCCGCAGTTCCAAGGTCTGGTTGTTTAAGGGTTATTACCGCAGGAATGGCGTAGATGAGCATTAAAAGAAGTAATCGCCTATCCTTTACTCCTTTTATCAGCGGAAGCAGATAAGCTGAAAGGAGTATGAGGGAGAACTTCATAAGCTCAGAGGGTTGTAGGTTTATAAAACCTAAGTTAATCCATCGCTTAGCTCCCTTCACTTCCACTCCGTAAAGGAGGACGAGAATCAATAGGAATACGTTTGCAAGGTATATGTAAAGGGAAACCTCAAGGATGTTCTCAAACCTTTCTATGGAAATCAAGAAAACGACTAACCAAAATAGTCCTATGGATATTAGATGTTTGTAAAAAAGGGGGGAAGGATGTCCAGTATAGGTTGCACTGTATACCGCAACCGCGCCAATTACTTGAATTAAGAAAACAACGCCTAAGAGAAACCAGTCTAAGTTTTTAAGCTCCTCCAGAAATCGCATTGACTACCCTTACCTCGTCTCCTTCCTCCACATAGTCCTCTTCAGATATAACTTCCCCGTTTTTAATTACCAAAGAAGAAAGGGGCGAAAGCCCCAGTTTTCTGATAAGTTCCTTAGCTTTTAATCTCTTTTCAGGAAACTCGTATTCCTTACCTCTGTATAAAACCTTTATGGGCATTTGGTAGTATTAGATTTTACATCATCAATAGCCTTCAAGAAAGCCTCAAAGGGTCCCATGTTGTTCATTGCTACTCCCCTTGGTCCTTCAAAGCTAAGCCTTCCCAAAACCATAGCCCTCATCGGGCCATATTCTCCCCTTCCCATTTCTAACCACCTTTGGGTGTCTGCCCAGAGCATGAAGTCTTCTTTAGTCTTTTCGTCCTTTTTCCATCCACCGTAAACGCAAGTAGCTTTTCCGCCTTCGTTTTTTATGGTTAACTGGACTACTTTATCAGGACCACAGTCTTTTCTGTAAAGGAATATCCTTCTTTCAGGAACCTTTGTCCAGCTTTCGCTCTTTCCAAGTTTTTCAACAAGCTCGGGAGTGTTGTTCCAAACTCTGCAAAACTCCTTAGCCCATTCCCCGTCCATAAAGACGGGCTCCGCAAAAACGAATCCCGCAAGAAAGATTCCCGTTAAAGCTTTCTTCATGACAACACCTCCTTTTTACTTTTGGCTTTTATCACAGAAAAGCGGTGATGTATTTTAAAAATTTCTAATAGCGAGGAAAAGGAAAGTGAATATAAAGGCATGCGAATATAAAAAGGAGGTTATAAAATGGCGGAGCTTATGCCCTTAGAGGAAGCCTTAAAGATAGTTCTTGAAAATGTAAAACCCTTAGGGGTCAAAAGGGTCTTCCTTCACGAAGCGTTGGGTTATGTTTTGGCTGAAGATGTGGTTGCGGATACGGACAAACCCCTTTTTGACAATGCTGCAATGGATGGCTTTGCAGTTAGATACGAAGACATAAAGGAAGTTCCAGCAAAGCTAAAAATCGTAGGAGAGTATGCAGCGGGAACGGAAAGATATCTAAAGGTAGAACCAAAAACGGCAGTAAAGATTTTTACGGGAGCCCCAATTCCAGAGGGGGCAGATACGGTAGTTCCTGTGGAATACACCACAGTAGAAGGAGATTACGTAATCGTAAATAAGGAGTTTAAAAAGGGGGCAAACATAAGGAGGAAAGGAGAGGACGTAAAAAAGGGAGAGATAGTTATACCAAAAGGAAAAGAAATAAGGCCCTACGAGATGGGTATGCTAGCTTCGGTAAATAGAGCTGTCGTTAGCGTTTATAGAAAACCCTTCGTAGCTATACTTTCAACGGGAGACGAGATTTTAGACCTTTGTGAGGAGCAAACAATACCTTCTCAGATAAGGACTTCAAACAACTACACCCTTTACGGGCAGGTTCTTCAGGCAGGAGGAATTCCAGACAACCTCGGAATAGCTCCTGACGACCCAGAAGAGCTCAAAAGAGTTATGAGAAGCATGAAGGACTACGACGTTTTTATCACCACAGGTGGCGTCTCAATGGGAGAGAAGGACTACGTGCAGTATCTCGTTGAAGAGCTTGGAGTAGACGTGAAGTTTCACAAGCTCAGAATAAAACCCGCAAAACCCGTTCTTTTTGGAACTTATGGGGAGAATAAGCTCTTCTTTGGCCTTCCCGGAAATCCCGTTTCCGCAGCCGTGGCCTTTGACCTCCTCGTTTATCCCGCACTAAGGGTTATGCAAGGCTATAAGGAGGTCTTTAAACAGAAGGTATCCGCAATACTTGAGAAGGACTACAGAAGAAAAGACGCGCAAAGAAGGGAGTTTGCCCGCTGCAGAGTCTGGTTTGAGAACGGAAGGTACCACTGCGAGCCCCTTGAAAAGCAAGACAGCCACATGCTAACCTCTCTCGTAAACGCAAACGGATACTTAGTAGTGAGGGAAGGGATTAATGAGCTCAAAAAGGGTGACGAAGTTGAAGTAATTTTAATTTAATTGGAGGTAAAAAGATGGGGCTAAAAGAGAAACTTATTAGAAGGGGTGAGTACGTTTGGGAGCTTCCTGCTGGAACTGTAGTGGGACAAAAGGTTCCCGTAATAGTATACATTAGCGACGCTCTCTATCAACTTCTTGAAGACGATGCTCTTCAGCAGGCTGCAAACGCCGCTTGCCTTCCGGGCGTAGAAAAGGCGATATACGTTATGCCTGACGTTCACGTGGGATACGGGTTTCCCGTTGGTGGTGTTATGGCAACTAATACGAAGGACGGAATAATAAGTCCCGGTTCTGTGGGTTACGACATAAACTGTCTTCCAGAAGGAACTGAAATTCTTTCCGAATACGGTTATAGGTTCAAAATAGAAAAGTATTCGGGGGAAAACTTAGTAGGTATAAAAGACAGCTTTGAGCCAAGAAGCGCACCCGTATTGCTCCTTTTCAAAAGGAAAGACAATAAACTCCTAAAAATTAGAACTTCACTTGGTTACGAAATCTTATTAACTCCAGACCATCCCATACTTACCAAAAGTGGTATGAAAGAAGCTCGCTTTATCTTCCCGGGGGATTTCGTAGCGGTTTATCCCTTCAGGGGAGTTGAATACGAAGAGCCTACTGAGTTTACGATTCTTGAGTCAACTGGAAACCCAGTCCACGATAGGGAATTGAAGAAAAGGGGTCTATTGCCTTTAAGGCCCTCAAACGAGAAACTACCTGTGCTCCTTAGATTACTGGGATACTTAACGGGAGGAAGTTTAAGAGGAAGTGGAATAAGAGTTTTAGGCTCCAAGGAGGACTTGCAGAAAGTAAAAGAAGACATTGAGCGTTTAGGTTTTAGCGTTTATTACAAGAAGCAAGAGAATTACCTATACATTTCTTCAAAGTCCTTCTTTTCCCTTATAAAGTCCCTAAGAGAGTCCCCCCTTTCGGTGCCACAGTGGTTGTTCAAATTGCCAAAGTGGATGAAGAGGCTCTACCTTGCAGGACTTTTTGGCACTAAAATGGAAACATATCAAGGGTCCAAAGATTTTAGCGTTAGTTTTTCAATTGAAGTAAGGAGAAAGTCCATAGAAAGCGGAAGAAAGTTTATTTCTGATATAAAACAACTCTTGGCAGAGTTTGGTTTAAAAACTGGAGAAATTGAGGAGTTTGTCCAAGGAAGTAGCGTTAAAATAGGGTTTTCTATTTCTACAGAAGAAGAAAATCTAATTAAGTTCTTTGAAGAGATTGGATGCGAGTATTCAAAAGAAAAGAGCAGATTTGCGAATTTAGCGGCAGCCTACCTACGCTACAGGCAAAAAGCAAGAAACTTAAGAAAAGGAGTATCTCAAAAAGTAAGAATTCTAAAAGCGGTGGGAATGGACTTCAAAGTAATTGATGAGGAGTTTTCAATAAGCGTAGGAAAAGACCTGCTGAGTTTTGAGGAGTGGGTGAATAATTATGGGGAAGGCTTTATCGTATGGGATAAGGTAGAAGAGATTCAGGAACAAGAGTACGAAGGTTGGGTTTACGACTTTTCACTAAATACGCCTGAGCACAACTTTGTAGCTCAAAACTTCGTGGTTTCAAACTGCGGAGTTAGGCTCATTGCTACTAACTTAAAAGCTGTTGACATAGCTCCAAAGATTAAGCAAATAATGAACGAAATTTTAAAAAATGTTCCAGCGGGTGTAGGCTCTACGAGCGACATAAAGCTTTCTAAATCTCAGCTAAAGGAGGTGCTCGTAAAAGGTGCAGGATGGGCTGTAAATTACGGCTTTGGTTTTGCCGAAGACCTAAAGTACATAGAGGGATACGGTGCTCTTCCTAACGCAGACCCAGACAAAGCCTCAAAAGAGGCCTACGAAAGGGGCTCGGATGAGCTTGGAACAGTGGGAAGTGGAAATCACTTCGTAGAGATACAAGCCGTAGAGGAGATATACGACGAAAAGACGGCAAAGAAGTTAGGACTGTGGAAGGGTCAAGTTACTATAATGGTTCACAGCGGTTCGCGGGGTTTCGGACACCAAGTTTGCACCGATTACCTAAAAGTATCTTTAAAGGCTGCGGGGAAGTACGGTATAAAGCTACCAGACCCTCAGCTTGCTTGTGTTCCTTTCAACTCTCCAGAGGGCCAAGACTACTTTAAAGCGATGAACGCAGCGGCAAACTACGCCTTTGCAAACAGACAGATACTGGGATTTAAAACCGCAGACACTTTGAGGAAGTTCCTCGGCATATCCTGGGAAGAGTTTGGTTATAGACTCATCTACGACCACGCCCATAACATAGCGAAAGTGGAAAAGCACAAGGTAGGAAACAAAGAAGTAGAGGTTGTAGTTCACAGAAAGGGGGCAACGAGGGCTTTCCCTCCTTACAATCCTGAGGTTCCTCCCGCATACAGGGACATAGGACAGCCCGTAATAATTCCCGGAGACATGGGAAGGGCTTCTTATCTCTTAGTGGGACAGGCTAAGTCAATGGATATGTCCTTTGGAACAGCTTGCCACGGGGCGGGAAGGGTAATGTCAAGAAGGAAGGCAAAGCAGTTCGTCCACGAGCAGGGACTTGAAAAGGTTTTAGGAGACTTAGTAGTGGTTGCGCGAGGTAAAGGAACTATAATGGAGGAAATTCCGCAGGCTTACAAGGATGTTTCTGAAGTCGTTAGAGTTATTGATGCTCTTGGTGTAGCAAAGGTAGTAGCAAAACTAAAACCCCTTGGAACTCTAAAGGGATAGACTGCTATACGGGGTTAGAATTTAAATCTATGAAAATCGTATTTGGTGGTAGTTTTGACCCGGTTCACGTAGGGCATATAATTCTTGCACGAGACGTAAAAGAGAAACTTAAGGCTGACAAGGTTATATTCGTTCCAGCAGCTCAAGCACCCCTCAAAGATAAACACAAAGCCTCTGCGGAAGACCGCCTCAAAATGCTTGAGCTTGCCTTGGAGAGGGAAGAGGATTTTTTGATTGAAGACTACGAGATTAAAAGGGGAGGAGTATCTTATACCGTATATACCCTTGAGTATTTAAAGGAGAAGTATAAGGATGAAGAGCTTTACCTTCTGCTTGGAAGTGATAGCTTTCTTAAGTTTCACATGTGGAAAGAGCCCCTAAGGATTTTGGAGTTAGCAAAAATCGTCGTAGTAGATAGAGAAGGAAAGCTTACAGAGGTTGAAAAGTACATTGAGAAAAGATTTAAAGAATTTAGAGATAGGATTGTTTTTCTGTCCTCAAGGAGGATAGATGTTTCCTCTACGGAAATAAGGGAGAGAATAAAACAAGGCAAAAGTATTTACTGCTTAGTACCAGAAAAGGTAGAGGAATACATAAAAAAGAAAGGGCTTTATAGGGATTAACTAAAGTTTAAACTTAGGTTTTCTTAATTTCCTAAGTCTTTTAACTTAATTTCTTTTCTAAGCTCTTCTGCCAACAGGCTTTCAAAGGTTTCAATCTGTTTTTTGTAGCTTTCAAAGATGGAATTTCCTACTTCTGTTCTTATTTCGTTCAGTGTATTCAAAACTTTAGCCCTAAAATCATCTCCTCTATGTATTTTTCATCAAATTCCTTGTTGTTTTTAGCCAAATAAAGTTCATCCAAAAATCGCTCTACTTTCTACTTTTCCTGAAGAAATGACACGCTTCTTCAAAAATACTCCGTTCTTAATCTTTAATATCAGAGACAAAAGAGGTAGCACGACCTAAATCTTTCAAGCATCCTCTACGAAGTTGAAAATGAAGAAAAGGTAATGAGAAGATTTACTACCCTCTCTTCCACAATTACCAAAATTAATTTTTGAAACGGCAGGGAGAAAGTATTAAAAAGGGAAGTGCCTAAAAGCACTCAATTGCTTTTCGGTTGGGGTAAGTCTAATTTTACGAGTTGAGCATCCGAAAACTTCTTTTTTACTCTATCTACAATCTGCTCGAACCAACAATTGTACACGCTATCTCCCTGACAAAGACCTGACATGACTACTTTCTTTATTCCTGATGCTATAATTCCACCGATGGAAGTACTTTCACTATATGTGTAAATACCAAATATGTAAACTCTATAACCATCTTTGTAAGGATATATACAAACTTTATAGATACCCGCATCCGTTGTTCCATAAGGTGACCTCAATTCATTTTCTTGACCAGTCATGGAAACCCATACATTTTCTCCACAATCTACAGTTGCAAATTGTATAGAATAAACACCTAATCCTACTTCTTTAGAACCCATTTTAGGGACACCTGGTTTATCCGGTAGTTCGTCAGGAAAGAGTTTCTGAAACTTTTGTAAGTTTGAAGATCTCCATGCAATCGCATTATAGATGCCGTCAACAACTTCATCAGGTTTGTATGTATTTGGGATATCGAATATAGCTCTTCCTATATACTGTTCATACTTAGTGGATAGAGGAGCACAACTCGTTATAAAACTGTACAATAATAGGGGGAAGAAAACAGACGAAACCTTTAACATGTGTTTTCCTATTATTCTCCTCCATGGTTTCATCATTTACCTCCTTTGCGTATAATATTGCGCATAATATTATATCATTAAGAATCTTTTAACAATCCCCTCACGATGCATTATACAATCCGCAAGCCTTTGTTTGTAAATAAGGTAAAGAGATAGATGCGAACCTGCCGCTATTGCACCAAGAAGTAGCAAAAATATTACCCATACAAAACAAGGAATGCTTGCAAGCATTATAAAAAATATTCTACTAAAAAGCTTTACAGGGATTAACTCAATAGTAATAACTTCTCCTTTTATAAAAGAGGTCTACAAGGTAATAACCAGCTAAGAATCCCCCTATGTGGGCATACCAAGCCACTCCACCGTATCCTATAAACGGAAGGGTGATTATTCCGTTTAATATCTGAACGAAAAACCAAATGCCTATAAACACGAGAGCGGGAAGTTCCATAAGGGTTAAGAAGAAAAACACGGGAACGAGAGCCAATATACGAGCATTTGGAAACATCTTCATATAAGCTCCTAAGACCCCACTTATAGCTCCGCTTGCGCCGACCATAGGAACGTTTTCACCACCAAAAATTAAACTTATAGCGGTTTGCGTTATAGCAGCCCCCAGTCCCGCAAGGAGATAAAAAAGTATGTACTTAAACTTTCCCAACCTGTCTTCTACATTGTCTCCAAAAACCCACAAAAACCACATGTTTCCTATGATGTGCCCCCAACTTCCGTGCAAAAACATGTGGGTAATTAGGGAATAAGGTCTATCAATAAACTCCGAAGGAACCAAACCGTAATTAGAAATAAACAACTCAAAAAGCTCTGGGCTCTGTTTTAAGAGGCTCCACTCGTAAAGCCATATAAGGGAACAAAGGACTATTATCGTTAGATTGACTACAGGAAAACTACGAGAAGGGTTGGCGTCCTTTATAGGTATCATAAATATTAGAATACAATTAATAATTGTGGGGGTAGAAAGAAGTTGATAAAGGGAATTACAAAGGCTTTACTCCTTTTATTAATCCTGCATCCGCTTTCCTTCTCTAACGAATTGACCGCTTGCTATAAGGCTTACCTTTTCCTTTTACCTATTGCAGAGACCTGCATAACTTACCAAGAGAAAGGAGATACGCTCTGGGTATCAAGTTTGGCAAGAACAATAAACGTGGGAAAACTCGTAAAGAGAGTCTACAACAGAGGAGAAGCATTAATAGACAAAAACACCTTAAACCCTATTAGCTTTAAATACTACCAAGAGGAAGGAGAGTTTAAGCGCTATCAAGAATATAGCTTTAGGAAAGGAAAGATTTACACCAAGGAAGTAAAGTATAAGAAGCTAACAGATGAGATAGAAAAAGAAGAAGAAAAGGTCTACGACCAAGAGGGTTATTTAGAACCCTACAGCGCAAGTTTGAAACTTTACAAAGATTCTGCAACAAATAAATACGGTACACTACTTATGTTTTACGACGACAAAAAGTACAAAATACCCTACTCCGTTATAGGAAAAGAAGAGCTAAATACGGATGTGGGAAGCTTTAAAACGAGAGTTATTGAGGTATCACCAAATGTAGAGACAAAAGGTCTTTTAAAACCAAAAGGTAAGTGGTATTTGTGGATAGACGAGGATACTTACTTACCCGTAAAAATGAAGCTGGGCTTCGTTATAGGCAGTACAACGGCAGTTATTAGCAAGATAGAAGGAGATAAGACTCTCCTAAGAAGGGTCTTAAAATAATCTATAGTATAATTTTCCTGTGAAAGTAGTAGCGATAGTAGGCCATCACAACGCAGGTAAAACAACCCTAATAGAGCGAATAATTCCTCTTTTAAAAGAAAAAGGTTATAGGGTTTGTTACCTAAAGCACGACCCAAAGGGTCACGGTGTGACGGATAAAGCGGGCTCGGATACCGACAGAATTTCACGGCATGTGAGTAAGCTTGGACTGCTTTCTCCAACGAAGTTCACCTTCTGGGATAAGGAAGAAGTGGATTTATTCAGCGTGCTGAAAAAATTCTTTTTGAATTGCGACATAGTCATCTTAGAAGGCTTTAAAAACGTAAAGGAGATTCCAAAAATAGCGGTAGGGGATGTAGAGGCTGAAAATGTTATTATGAGGGTTAGTCAAGAAGTAAGTTTGGAAGATATTATTAAGATAATAGAAGGTTTGGAGGAGATGGGATGAGTGATGGGTTTTGTCTCCAGCATAGGGAGCTGTGTCCCGCCTGTAATAGGATAGCTCTTAAGGTTTGTGAAAGTTTTGAACCCTATCCAAGGGTTGAGGCAGTATGCGAGTGTTGTGGATATAGAGCTTACGACGTTCCTATGAAGTTGGATAGAGAGACTGTCTACAAAATACTGGATAAACTCTCTCAGAAGGAAATAGGGGCAATTTGTATAGACGACAGGTGTGGTTCAAGGGACATTCTTAAGCTTTTAAGAGAAGGAACCTATGTGGAGTTTAGGTGCTTAGATTGTGGTGCTGAATGGAACTCTGAAGAGGTAAGGAAAGCGATACAAAGGGTAAAAAGAATCTTAAACTTCTTGCACGACGGCTCTTACTTAGAAGAGTTTTTAAGAGCGGAAGAGGGAGAGTGTCCCCTATGTGGATGGGACATAGGACACGCACACGAGGGTTATCTGGTGGAGATAAAGTGTCCAGTTTGTGGATATCACAATGAGTATATAGAAGAATTCCCTTCAGAAATCCCTCCTGAAGATGCATGCCCCCAATTTCCAAAAGCGGAAGATACGGGTTAAGAGCAACCTAGCAACCTTTTAACCAATTCCAAGTCTTCAGGATAGGTTATTTTTACGTTCCAATAACTACCTTCTACTATTCCCACAGAATAGCCGTATCTTTCTAACAAGCTCGCATCGTCCGTCCCTATAAAACCTTCCGCCTGAGCCCTTAGATGACATTCTAAGAGCACTTTTCTATAAAATGCTTGGGGTGTTTGGGCATGCCACACTACGCTTCGGTCTAAGGTTCTTAAAACCCTACCTTCTACTACCTCCTTTAGCGTGTCTCTTGCCGGAACAGCAACTATCTTTCCCCCGTAATCTCCAAGTTCAGAAACCTTCAGGAATAAATCTTTACTCGCCAAGGGTCTTGCTGCATCGTGGATAACGACTATATCTCCGGTGGCTTCCAGCAGAGCGTTGTATACGGAGTGTTGTCTCTCTTGGCCTCCAACGACCTTTTTTACGCCCAAGGGGACCTTTACTCTGTCTATAGCATCCTGTGGCAAGGTGATTATAACTTCGTCAAAGAGGTCTATTACTTTTTCTAAGGAGTGTAAAAAAAGAGGTTTGCCGCAAACTTCAAAAAACTGCTTTCTAAAGCCCATCCTTTTTCCCTCACCCGAAGCCAAGATTATTGCGGTTATTTTCATAAGAAATTTTTATATTCTACTCGTCAAAAGATTTAAAACGACTTGAGGGAATAAACCCAAAAGAACGACTAAAAAGCTCGTAACGAGTATGGTAAAAGCTTCCCCTGCAGAAATTTCAGGCCTCTTGAACCTTCTCTCCCCTTTATACAAGAACATGTAAACGATTACCTTAAGGTAATACCCTGCGGATATAAGACTTGCTATCGCAAAGAGCACGCCAAGAACGAGCTGTTCCGTCTTTACTAATCCTAAGAAGATACCGAGCTTTCCTAAGAATATCGCTGCGGGAGGAATGCCAATTAGGGCAAATAGAAAGAGTGCAAGTAACGCCGCAAGAAGGGGACTGTCCTGATAAAGTCCTTTAAAGTCCAAAAAGTTGTGGGTCCATCCTTCGTTCTTTTCAAGGATAGAAAGAATCGTAAAGGCTCCAAGGTTAGCAAGTCCGTACACGAAAACGTAGAAAAGTAAAGCCGTAAATAGGTCTTTATCTACAGCCGTTAAGGCTGTTAAAAAGTATCCCGCGTGGGCTATAGAAGAGTAAGCAAGGAGCCTTTTTACGGAGCGCTGAGCGTAAGCTACGACATTTCCGTAGAACATAGAAAGAACAGCTAAGACTATGACGACGTATCTCCAATCTTGGAAGGAAGACATCAAGCCCACAAGGAGCTTAACAAATAGGAAGTAAAAGGCAACTTTTGGAACGGTTGATAGGTATGCAGTTGTTGGAGTAGGTGCTCCCTCGTAAGCGTCTGGTGTCCAAAAGTGAAATGGAGCTGCAGAAACCTTAAGCGCTAAAGCGGAAATTATAAGAACTATACCTAAAGCAAAGAGCGTATTTTCACCAGAGTAGTGAGAAAGGGTTATAGAACCGCTGGCTGCGTAAATAAGTCCAGTCCCAAGGGCATACATAGAGGTTCCCGTCGTTCCTATTACCAAGTATTTGAAAGCACCCTCTTTTGAAAGGTAGTCTTTTCTAAATAGGCCAGTTAGTATGTACATCGTAATAGAAGCAAGCTCAAGTCCAGTGAAGATTATCGCAAGGTTTTCTGAGGAGAGCATAATCATAAGACCGAGCGTAGCTATGAGGTATAAATAGGGAAGCTCGTTGTAAACGGAGTCTTTCTTATTAAAGTAATCGTAAGAAGCCAAAAGGACTAAACCCGTAAGGGCAAGGACAAAGAGCTTTCCTACGAGGGAAAGACCGTCTATGCTAAAACCGTCAAAGAAGACCTTTGCAGGGTAATTTACGAAGAATATAGAATAAGCGGAAAGGAAGGTAAAAACAAACCCAAGTACGCTGAGAAATTTGTAGTGTTTCTTTGCCAAAAATAGCTCCACCAGGAAGAGGGTTAGAATTCCTATTCCCAGTATCAGCTCGGGTAAGACCGCATTCCAGTTCAAGGCTTATCCTCCAAATACGAGTTTTGTCGTGTGCTCAACAATCTTCACAAAGGGATAGGGATAAACTCCCATTATAAGAGCCATAGCTATAATTAAAGCAAAGGGTATGGCATGGTGAAGCTCTATGTCCTTTAGTTTTTTCCACTTTTCTTTTCTTTCTTCTGGAATGCTATCTTCTTCAAGCATTACTTTCCAAAACATGTAAAGGGAGTAAGCAGCTCCCAAGACCATTCCTATGCCCGCTACGAAAGCCCAAATTGGGTGGTTTTTGAAGGTTCCAAGCAAGATGAGAAACTCCGAAACGAAGCTCGCAAATCCGGGGAAGGCTATTCCCGCAAGAACCGCAAGGAAGAAAGCGAAGGTAAAGTAAGGTACATATCTTGCAAGACCTCCAAGGTCATCCATATGGTAAGAGTGTATCCTGTCGTAAATGAATCCCGCTCCGAAGAATAGGGCAGCCGAAGAAAGCCCGTGAGCAATCATGAGGTATATGGCTCCGTTTAAGGCATCGGGATTTAAAGCAAAGGTTCCAAGGGTAACGAGTCCCATGTGGGATATAGAGGAGTAAGCTATTAGCCTTTTCATGTGGGTTTGAGCTATAGCCATCATTGCAGCGTAAATAACCGCTATAACGCTGAGGGTAAAGATTAAGGGCACGAAGTATTTAGAAGCTTCGGGGAAAAGGGGTAAGGAAAATCTAACAAATCCGTAGGTTCCCATCTTGAGAAGAACGCCTGCAAGTATAACGGAGCCTGCGGTTGGAGCCTCAACGTGAGCGTCTGGTAGCCAGGTGTGGAAGGGCCACATAGGAATTTTAACTGCAAATCCCAAGCCAAATAAGAGGAACGCTAAAAGTTGGAGCCAGAACGGGTATTCAAGCTGAAGGTGGAAAAAGTAGTCAAAGGAAAGCTTTCCAGTTTCTAAGTATCCGTAAACGAGAATAGAAGCTATTCCAAGTAATAGAAAGAGTGAACCAAAGAAGGTGTATATGAAGAATTTATTGGCTGCGTAAACCTTTCTGTCGTGTCCCCAAAATCCTATGATGAAGTACATAGGAATAAGCATTCCTTCCCAAAAGAGGTAAAAGAGAAAGAGGTCTAAGGCTGCAAATACTCCTATACATGCGGTTTCAAGAGCTAAAAATAGGGCTATGTAGGGTATGGGCCTGTCCTCTATCTTCCAAGACCATACAAATACGGCAAAAAAGAGTATTGCGGTCATTAGAATGAGCGTTATAGCCATTCCGTCAACGCCAACGTGATAACCTATTCCCAAAGGCTCTATCCACGGAAGGTAGGTTTCGTATTGGAAACCTTGCTTAGAAAAGTCAAAGTTTAGAAAGAGAATAAGAGTAATTATCGCCACAATTCCCGATAAAACTATGGAAAAAACCTTTGCAAATTGCTCGTTTCTAACTAACGCTACTACTATAGCCCCCACCAGCGGTAGAAATATGGCTATGTTCAAGAGCAGCTCCATTAGAAGCCTCCTTTTATAGTTATAAGGGTTATAGTCAACAATACAAGGGTAAGACCTATGCTAATCCACGCCACATACCAGTTTATTTTACCAGCCTGAAGAAGCTTTAAAAGGTTTCCAAGCCCCTCGGTTATCTTGTAAGTAGAGTTAACGATACCGTCAATGAAAAGTCTTTCAAAGGTTGCATAAAGAGTCTTTGAATACATAAGATAGGATGCAGCGATTATGTTGTGATAAAGCTTTTCTGTAAAGAACTGCTCTTTAAAGGTAGTGTGAAGGGCTTTTAGGG
>ERZ1684501.29-NODE-29-length-20304-cov-200.262531_pt1 | contig 20304 bp, 25 predicted proteins | sample MGYA00580191_ERZ1684501 | MGnify/ENA primary metagenome ERZ1684501 (study PRJEB41475, sample SAMN08455322) | hot springs metagenome | biome: temperate mixed forest biome [ENVO:01000212]; feature: neutral hot spring [ENVO:00002181]; material: water | place: New... | reverse complement strand
GTACGCCATAAGAGACGCCGAGGAGAAACACGGCCCACTGCCAGAGAAGCCGTGGCTCTATGCGAGTCCTTATCAGAGGGCTTGAGGCCGGGTCCGCCTACCTGGCCTATCTCTTGAGAGAAAGCGGCGTAGAAGTCGACATATATACCTCTAACCCGGCGGACCCCCTCTTGGACATACCACCTTTTGAGCCTTTGTTCACCCTAGAGTTCTTGAGGGAGGTCCTCGCGGTTAGATTTGTGGAAAAGCCCGAGGGCAACTACGACGCCGTCGTGGACTCCTGCGACGTGGTGGGATTCGACGGTGTAAAAAAGGCGCTGGGGGATAAAAAGCCTACCTACGTGGTGGGAGATGGGTGGCTCTCTGCCTCAATTTCTCTCCACTGGTCTCTGCCGCTACCCGACGTGGAGGTGGACGTGCCGGGGGAGAGGACTGGGGAGTTTCAAGAGGTGGGGATCAAGTACAGATTATACACGGGGGGCCAGTACTCCATATGCGGCAGTTTCAGAGACTCGTGGGGAGGTTGCCTCTACACCCCTCTGAGGGCTTTAGAGCGCATATCGGCGGCGGTGGACATATACGCCTCCCTAATGGGGCTTGAGGCGCCGAAGAGGAGGCTTAGGCTTGAATACGCCGTGGGCGGCGGCAGGGCGTATGTGGCCATTGGCTGTAGGCCAGAGGGCAAGGTGTCTAAGATAAACCTGGGCGATGTACAGACGTGGATGTACGGCGAGGAGGGGGGCCCGAGGTACGTGTTTATACAGGCCAAGGCTGAGCATCTGCCCTGGGTCTTCGCCATGTATAACTTGGCCAGAGCTGTAGACTCCGCCTTCTTATACGACTTTGGCGCCAGCGGCAGGGGGCCCCTCAACTACGCGTATGTGGGTCACCTATTTAGAAAGTTGAGGTAGTGGCCCAGACGCCGTCAGGCCGTCTCACAGCGCCGCAGACGCGGCTCTCGACAGCCCGTCGCGGCGTTTATATTTGTTGGCGTGTTTAAAAACTTTCCCTGGCCTAATGGCTTTAAAGCCGGGCTTTGCATACTCTGTGAGATGCAGATATGTTGAACTCAGCGTGGTGGTGCACGCAACCGAGAGCTTAGACAAAGTCATTGACCTGCTGAAAAAGGCCTTCGGCGATCTACCCTTCGTCGTGGAAATCTACGAAGGCCACCACGGCAACCCGATCTACCTAGTGACGTCGTTTGTAGAAAACTGCGACACGTTGCTCGACAAGCTCTGTGGCTGGTTCAACGGCTCTATCCCGGCGACGCGGGGAGAAGATGAGGGCCTCTACTACCTCCGCCTAGATAAACAAGCGCTGGCGGCTGGCGTGGTTAGACAAGCATTCCACGACGACGTAGTGAGATTGAAGATTAGGGTTAAGGGGGAGATGTGCCGCTCCTCTTAGCCCTGCGCATTGAGGCCGCGACGGCCTTGGCCTTCTTAGAAGTGCCGGCAACTCTCACGGTGCGGCACCCCTCTAGGAGCGCCACCAGCGCCCTCACGCGCCTCAAAGCGTCTCTCGGGACGCCTACCACAAGCACGTCGTCGTAGATTGCGACTAACTGAAGCGGCTCTATCAACGCGGCAAAGCCAACCACTAGGTAGTATTCAAGCAACTCCACGTAGCAGGAGGGGGGATCAGCCGCCCTTATTATGAGGTAGCGGCGCTTAGACATCGGAGGCGACTAGCTCCGTGAGTATGCCAAGGGAGTTTTTTATAGGGAGAGCCCAGTTTTCGTCCCCGCTTATTTCCACTAATAGGGCCGCCACGTCGAGCGGCGATTTTACATCGGACGCGTTTTCCACGCCAGTTGCCACCACGGTGGCCTCTGGCTCTAAGACGTCTAGCCACTGGGCGAGGAGCGGGAGGTCCTTCAACAACGGCTTCAGAGGCAACGCCACGTATTTCCCATACCTAAGGGCGGCCCTGGCTTGGTCTCTAGTGATGGGCGTCTGGGGGTTCACCTCGATGACTTGAACATCGTCTCTATACACAAGCTTGTTGAACTTCTCCCGGCCGCTAGCCACCGCCCACCTTATGTCGACCCCTCGCACAAACGGGGCAATTACCTCTGTCTCGGCCTCCTCGCGCAAGACGGCGGCCCTCACCCCCACTTCCCAAAGCGCCGCCTCCACCTCTGGCCCCACTCTTACCAAGTCCCACTCCACGAACCCCCTCTTCACAACTTTCATGTTTAAATTCTGTGCGTATGTAGACGTGTGATGAGGGGTATCAAATCAGTTGAGGTGTGAAGACCTCGCGACGGACTGATCATCTCTTGGTTTTCTCCAGGAGGAGATCCACGATGTGCTCCGCCGGGTTTATACCCACGGCGGCTTTAAAGCCCTGCCAACTCATTGTTGGGTTTACCTCCAGTATGTAGTAGCCGTCCTTAGTCTCCGCTATGTCTACTCCGCCGAAGTCTAAGCCCAAGACCTCCACAGCCTTGACGGCGAGCTCCTCCAACTCTTGCGTGAGACGCGCTGGCTCCGGCCTGGCGCCCTGAGCCACGTTGCTCTTCCACCCCGCCGCCCGCCTATACTCGGCGCCAATGGCCCTCTTGCCCACGACGACCACTCTATAGTCGCCATCTCCCTTCTCCAAAAACTTTTGCACATACATAGGCTTGTTAATGTTAACCAACATGGAGAATATGTGGAAGGCCACGTCGGGGTCTTCCACAAGAAAGGCGCCGTATCCCATGGCCCCGCGCATCTGTTTAACTACCGACTTCCCAAACTCTCCCACTGCCCTATACGCTATGAACATGTTCTCTGTCACCACTGTGGGGGGCACGGGGAGGCCGGCCTTAGACAACGTCATTAGGGCGGCCATTTTATCCCCAGCCACTACCCACGGCAATACGGGGTTCATGACGTATACGCCGACCTCCTCCAGCGCCCTCACAGCCCACACCCTGTATAAGAACTGCTCAAAGTCTCTAAAAATGCCCAAGTGGCGCAACAACGCCCCGTCGAGCTCCACGGGGGCCGGCGCCTCTCTGCCTACAGCGTGTCTCACCTCGACGCCGCTTGGCCCCATCCTCACCTCCAACATGTCCACGTAAACTCTCACCGCCGAGTGACCCCTCCTCCTAATCGCCTCCTCTAAGTCCAAGACATCGCCCGGGTTAAACTCCACCTCGTGCGGCCTAATAATGCCGATGCGCACAGAGCTTTTGAAAATGGACTTTTTATGCTAGTGGGGCTTGAACCTCTACCTCGGCCTCTGGCGGGTCTTGTTTAAGGTCGACCTTGTGATACACTTCTCTAGTCGGTGTGCCAAGCGACTTGCCTTGCCCCAGGGCCCAGAAGAGGAGTGTGGCATATGCGTTGTCCACCTTTTCCACAGGGCCTGTGAATTTTGTCGAGGCCACTGTGGCCGGCGGAAGAGTCTTGTCGCCATTTGGGTCTGGGGTGAAGATCTCTACCACCATCTCGTGGCCCTCTTTACCGTGGAATATGAGAATTGTGTTAGGCTTTAGGTCTCCCAGAAGCGCGTTTCTATTCGCGACTTTTTTCACAGTGCTAAACCCCCTCAGCTCTGGCACCTCCTTTATCTCCACCTTGGCCATGCGGCGGACGTCTTACCCCTTATTAAACTTTACCTTTTTAGGAGGAGGTCTCTAAGACCGTGTACTTGGAGAAGCCGTCTGCAAAGGAGGCGGCTCAAGTCGTTAACTGGGGCAAGAGGAGGGGCATAGTCGTCGTTGTTGGACTGTGTGAAGTTAATTATGCGGGAAGGGCCGCTGCGTCTCTTAGACGGGGCAAGAGGCTTTTAGTAGTGAAGCGGGATGGGACTCTGCTGGTACACGAGGCTGAGAAGGCTCAGCCCAAGATATGGAACCCCCCTGGCTCTTCCACCGCTGCGTTTGAGGAGAACGGCCGGCTTGTGGTAAAAAGCGTAAGACAGCGCCCGTTTGAGACTGTGAAAGTGGTCTTTGAAGAGGTGGACTTCGTGGGTGTCTTCGACGTTGGGGCCAGCGAGCTTGAGCTTATCGGCAGTGAGAAAGACGTGGTGGAGGCCCTTGTGAGGGCGCCCTGGCTCATAGAAGAGGGGCTAGAAATTGTCGGCGTAGAGGTGCCCACAGAGGTTGGCCACATAGACATATTGGCCCGCGACAGGGAGGGGCGCTACGTGGTTATAGAAGTCAAGAGGGACTTGGCGACTCACGATGCAGTGTTTCAACTGGCCAGGTATGTAGAGGTTTATAAGGCCCGGGGGCACGACGTGAGGGGGATTTTAGTGGCTGGGGACATCTCTTCTACAGCATATGAATATTTAAAGAGGTATAATTTGAAATTTGTAAAGATTAATCCAAGAGAATTGACGGCATCAAAAGATAAAAACAGGCTGTAGTATAGGTGGCAAATAGAGGCAGGGACGCGGATTTCCTGCCTAATTTGTACTATAAATTATATTTAATATAATACTACTTTGCTTATTGGTAAATATGTCTTTATATGGAAAAGAAAGATGATCGTATACTTCTATTTTTGTAATATGTTAAAATTGTTGACTGTTTTTTAAATACGTATACGTATACTTCCGTGTATAGAGTGCTGGTAAACAAGAGCTTGGACAGGATCTTGGTGACAGGCAAGGAGAGAGACTTGCGCCTACTGGACGAAGGGTGGGAGATTGTATACGAGGCTGGGGACTGGGAAGAGGCGTTTGAATATGCCATGGAGATTGCTGAAGATGAAATTGTCGAGTGGTACTACGACGAGGCGGTCAGGAAAAAAGTCCACGTTTTGGCCTTCGCCTAGCTTTTCACCACGTCTATTATAATTGACGCCGCCTTGAGAGCCATCTCGCGGGGTATTACGAGCGGCGGGGCTATTCGGATTGTGGAGAAGCCGGCGCCTATAACTGCGACGCCGCGCTTAAACGCCCTGGTCAACACCCCCTCTAAATCAGACTTTTTCAACATCTCTACTCCAATCATTAGGCCTAGCCCCCTCACGTCGTAGCCCTCCCCCAGCTCTTCTCTAAATACCTTTTTTAGCTCCTCGCCGAGGGACTCCGCGTGTCTTAGCAAGTCCTCTTCCTCTATCACCTCTAGGGTCGCCAAGGCGGCGGCCGCGGCGACTGGGTTGCCGCCGAAGGTGTTAGCGTGGGAGCCCCTTGGTAGCGACATGATGTCGGCGCGGCCTATTATTGCGCCAAGGGGAAGCCCAGCTGCTATGGCCTTCGCCGTGGCCATTAAGTCCGGCTCCACGCCGAAGTGCTCCACAGCGAACCAACGGCCAGTTCTCCCAAAGCCAGTCTGTACCTCGTCCACGGCGAATAAGATGCCGTGCTCCGCCGTGAGCTTTCTCAGCCCCTGTATAAAGTTCTTCGGCGGGACAACGTACCCTCCCTCCCCCTGGATAGGCTCCACTATTACCAGCGACACCTCGGAGGGGTCAACGAGCCTTTTGAAGACCCAGTCCTCTAGAAAAGCCAGGGCATACTCGCCGCACTCCTCCGGAGTGGAGGCCTTGAAGGGGCAGTGGACTGGGTGGGGGAACGGCGCATGAATCACGCCTGGCACAAGCGGGGAGAAGTGGCGCCGTTGCACCGGCTTGGAGGCTGTTAAGCTCATTGCGCCGTAGGTGCGGCCGTGGAACGCGCCTAGAAACGCTATGACGTAGGGCCGCTGGCCCTTGAAATACCCCCTAGCTATCTTCAACACCCCCTCTATAGACTCCGCGCCGCTGTTTGTGAAAAACACCTTCTTCTTCCCCGATATGGGGGCTATTGAGACGAGCCTCTCGGCGAGTTTAACAGCGACTTCGTAGTAGAAGTCTGTGAGAGAGTAGTGGGTAAAAAGCTCCGCCTGCCTCTTTATGGCCTCGACCACCTTTGGATGCGCGTGGCCCACGTTGGTCACCGCTATGCCCGCGTTGAAGTCTATGTACAAGTTCCCATCGACGTCCTCCACCACGGGGCCATAGCCGCGCTTAATCACAAGCGGATACCACCTGGCAAAGGACTGCATTATCAGTTCTTCGTCTCGCTTCACAATCTCCATCGCCTTAGGCCCCGGAGGCTCGACCACTATCCTAGGCACCTCGTCTGGGTCAATTGGCCAGTGCCACTTGGGCATATATGTAGACTACAAAACACTATATAACAGTTGAACTGCTTTTAAACAGGCACAACGTGAGAAGCGTGATGAGGGCTGGGTTGCAGACGCGTGACGACTTAGGAGCCAACTGAGCGATTTACGTCCGCGACCGTGTTGGCCTGTATAGGCCTACCAAGGTCTCTCCCCCATCTACGACTATTACCTGCCCCGTGACGTATGAGGACGCGGGGCTGAGCAGCCAGTAGACGGCCTCTGCGGCCTCGGCGGGCGTGCCCATGCGGCGTAGGAGCGTGCGGCTTTTGAATTCTTCGACCTCCTCTGCGGCAACCCACTGCGTCCAACGCGTCTCAATTGGGCCAAAGGCAACAGCGTTTACTCTGACGGGGGCTAGAATTTTCGCCAAGCTTTTCACCAATGCCACTATGGCGCCTTTTGCGGCGGCGTACGGAAGCCCGTACACGTCCCCCACTAAGCCAGGCGTTGAAGAGACGAAGACGAGGGAGGAGGTGGGCTTTAGGTTTTTTCTAAACGCCTTGACAACGTTGAACGCGCCTGCCACGTCCACTTTGTACACCTCCACGAAGTCGTCTGCCGTCAGCTCCTCTAGGCCTTTATTCCACAGCGCGGCATCGCCGTGGCCATGGAGGGCCGCTATGCCGTCTAGCTGGCCGACCTCCGCCGCGGCGCGGCTTAGGCAAGAGACATCTAACACATCGCATTGGTATGTGACATGAGCAGTGGAGGGTGTCCTCGACACTCCAACCACGTAGTCGCCTCTCGACTTGGCCAACTGTACGAGGGCTGAGCCTATGCCTCCGCTGGCGCCTGTGACGAGTATCTTCATCTACAGTTGAGCGGCCGCTTGCACTTGAGCGCCACCTCTATGTCGCCCCGTTTTGCCTCAGTCACCATGTTGTGGTGCTCGTCTTTTACCCCCCTTATGAAGGAACACATATGGACGCCGCAGACCTTTACCTTGACCGCCTTTGCCCTGAGCTTCTCCATTAGGAGGTCCGCCAGCCACTCGGTGAAGCGCTCCTGCATTATTGGCCTAGCCGCGGCCCATTTCACAAGCCTTATCACCTTACTCAACCCGGGCACGCCATCCCCGGGCACGTAGGCCACCGATATCTTGAGGAGTATGGGCAAGAGGTGGTGTTCACATATTGACACTGCGGATATGTTTTCTATCACCACGGGGCCCGGCTCTGCGTCGTACTCTAGGGGGAAGAAGACCACCTCGGGAGGGGGCTCTCTAAGGCCCCTCGTGAGCTCCTCCATGGCTTTTACAAAGCGCTTGGGGGTATTGGCCACGCCCGGGCGCCTCAAGTCCTCGCCCAAATGCCTAAGAAGGGCGGCAACGGCGTCCTCAGCCTCGTTTTTCCTCTGCTGAAGCATGCAAAGGCGTCGATTCATATTTTTAAACTATTGCCATATGGTTCAACACCTTTTGCATACACGTCTGCCGTGCCAGCGGAAGCACTTCGCGAACGCAGACGCCATGAATATGGCCGCCTGTAGCGGCCTCTCTACTGGCGACAGGGCTACTTGCCTCCAATCGATCTTCCCCAGCGCTCTACGCGAGCGGAGGGCCGTCCTCGCGGCATGTATAACAAGGAGCGCGGGCATATACACAGCCGCTACCGTCCACGCGAGGTAGTAGAGGAGTTCCACGGCCCACAGCAGGGAGTTGCCGAGCTTAGCCGCCGTTGCTTGCCTCAGCATAAACTCAAGAGCGTCGCCGGCCCTCCTCATGGGCACCAGCACTGGGAGCACCTCAATCCGCCCCGACGCCACGGCGGTGAGGGCCATGTCGTCTACTGGACAACTCAAAAGCGCCTTTACCGCCGCCTGCTTCGCCCACCTCGGCACAGCCATGGCGCCGCCGTATAGAAACCGCGTCCTGCGCCACGCCATCCAGTCGAGGCCTCCCAGCGAGAAAGTGTTTTGGAGCAAGTCGTCTACAATCCAGCGGTACGCCGTTGCGAAGCCGCAACAGCCGGCCTCCTTAAGCTCCTCCAGCCAGACGCCTGGCACGGCGTCATCATCGACGAAGACGTAGGCGTCGGCCTCCACTTCCTCAAGAGCTGTCGCCAAGGCGCCCGACTTGCCCCCATACTTGTTCACCAAGGATCTAAAGCCGAGGGCCTCAGCCTGCCTTGCCTCATCTTCGCTGTCCACTACCACGTAGTCCACAAGGCCTGAGAACGCGGCGAGACTCTGCGGCCTCTTTGTGGGCACAATCACAACTGCCCTACACCTGCCGCACCTCTTCTTCCTCATCTTGACCTCGGCGGCTAGGTGCGCCAACTCGTATATGAAAATCGCGAGCGCGGCCGGTAGCATAGATAAATACACCTCGTATGTTTAAACCTATGAAGATGGAGGAGTATGGAATTGTCCTTAAGGAGGAGCGGCTGGAGGGCGGCCGCAGAGTTCTCGACATTTTTTGGGGGCCGCAACACCCCTCCTCTGGCCACACCCGGTTTATAGTTGAGGTGGATGGAGACATTGTAGTCAACGTGACCCCAGACCCGGGCTATGTTCACAGGACTATGGAGAAGCTGGGCGAGACTCGTCATTGGATTCAAAACATCCCCCTCTTCGAGCGGCTTTCTCTCCCAGACGCCATTAACGTGACTTGGGCTTATGCGATGGCCATCGAGCGGCTGGCCGGCCTCGATGTGTCTCCAAGGGCACAGTATCTGAGGGTAATTATGGGGGAGCTGAGCCGTATCTCGACTCACTTGTACGACCTAGGCCTCCACGCCATTATGATTGGGTCATCCACGGGCTTTATGTGGGCCTACGGCCTACGCGAGCTGTTGGTGCAACTGTGGGCCATGGTCTCGGGCTCGCGCACGACGCCCACGTGGGTTCTGCCCGGCGGCGTGAGGACCGCGCCTCCCGACGCCTTCTATGAACAGACGCTGGGCTTCCTCCAATACCTCGAGAAAAAGATTGATGAGTTTGTCAGAGTGGTGATTAAGAACCCCGTCGGCTATTACAGGCTTAAGGACGTCGGCTACTTGAGCAAGGAAGATGCGGCGCGGCTCATGGCCACAGGGCCCGGCGCCAGGGGGTCAGGCATAGATTGGGACGCCAGGAGGGTCTATAGGTACGGCATATACGACGAGTTTGAGTGGGACGTCTGCGTCGAAGATGGCGGCGACTCGCTGGCCAGAGCTATGGTTAGGATCTGCGAAATTATGCAGAGCGCGCGTATTATTAGACAGGCGCTGGATAGGGCGCCCCGCGACGGGCCTTTGGTGGGCGAATCCGTGGCGCACAGGATACCGCCAAAGCAGAGGGAAAAGGTCAATGAGCTAGTGCGCCTTCAGGCACTGTTTACAATGATGTTGCCGCAGGGCGAGGGCACTGGCATCACTGAAGGCGGGAGGGGGCGCTACTACTTCCACGTATTTGGCGACGGATCAGAGAAGCCCTACCGCGTCCGCATAAGCACACCGTCATGGCAGAACTTGAGAGCTATGATAAAGGCCTTCATAGGTGCGCGACTCATGGACCTCCCCGCGATATACGGCTCCTTCGGCTACTTCCCCCCAGAGCAAGACAGGTAAATTTAATAATGAAGAATCTGTAGGGACTATGGACCTCTGGGGTCTCCTCTTCTCGGCTAGGCTCTGGTTTTTTGTACTGATGCTGGTCGCCTCTGGGATTGTGCTACTAACAGTGGTGTGGTTTGAGAGAAAGGCGGCGGCCAGGGTGCAGATGAGGGTGGGGCCCTACCACGTATCTCCCTGGCTTGGCGGCTATCTACAGCTTTTGGCAGACGCCTTTAAGTTCATAATTAGCGAGCCCATTGTGCCAAGGGGCGCGCATAAGTTGCTTTTCACGTGGGGCCCGCCTCTGTTTGTCACTCTTGCATTTGGCGCATCGCTCCTCCTGCCGCTGACTCCGGAGCTTAGGCTTATTAAAGACCCCAACCTGTTGCCCTACGGCCTTGTATTTTCGCTCGTGGTGCTCCTCCTAGTCTCTATCGCCATTGTAATAATTGGGTGGTCTGTTAATAACAAGTTTGCATACGTAGGAGCCGCCCGCGAGGCGCTTCTCGTGGCTGCCTACGAGTTGCCGCTAGTCCTCTCCGTCTTGGCAATGTTCATACTCTACGGAACTCTAGACCCCCTGAAGATTGTGGAAAAGCAGTCCATCCTCGTAGGCGCCATGCTTAACCCATTCGCCTTTCTAGTCTACTTGGTAGCTACCGCCATGGCCACCGCCCGCTTCCCCTTTGAAATCGCGGACTACGAGGGCGACGTGGCCACTGGGCCTTACAGCGACTACGGCGGCGTATTTCTAGTGCTCTCCTTCGCCGGCGGCACCTACTATGCTACATTCTCCTACTCCTTCCTCGCCTCTCTGCTCTTCCTCGGGGGGTGGAATCTCCCAGGGTTTGCCGTGGGGGGCTGGCCTCAGGACATCCTCGGACACTTGGTGCTTGCGGCGTGGGTGATGTTCAAGACGCTGGTCCTTATGTTCTTCTTCGCGTTCCTGAGGGCCGCCATGCCAGTGTTGCGCCTAGATCACACGCTGGCGCTGGGGTGGAGAGGCCTCTTGATCCTTGGCGTAGCCGCAGTGCTTTGGTCAACCGCGCTTAAGCTGGCGGGGCTATGAGTGGGACTTCTATAGTAAAGGCAACAGTAGACGCGCTTAGAGTTGCCGCAAGGAATTTTGTAAAGCCAGAGCGTATAACTATATACTACCCATACGAGAAGCTCGACTACGGCAGAATGAGGGGGTGGATCGGATTGTGGACTGAGAAATGTACGTCGTGTATGCTATGCGCAAGGATTTGTCCCACAAATGCGATAAAGATGTACCTAGCTCCAAACAACAAGCGTTACCCGGGCATTGACTATGGCCGCTGTATAATGTGCCACTTCTGCATAGACATATGCCCCACCGACGCCCTCTACCCCACCGACATTAAAGAGCTGACTTGGTACGACTACCGCGAGATGGTATATACGCCAGACATGGAGAGAGAGCCGCCTAAGGTACAGGAGCCGTATAAATCCGTAAAAGTTGTGATTAAGTACATAAACGGCGTACCTAAGAAAGTAGTTCAATCGAAATAATACTTTAAAACGGCCACTTACGATACCATCATGATAGATTTAATACTCCTCTCAGCGGCGTTGTTTTTCGGAATTCTTGCGGTATACTCTAGGGACAACGTGTACTCGGCCTCTAGCCTGGCCGCGGCGGCGGGGGCCGTCGGCGCATATTACGCATACCTCATGCAGTTCGCCGCGGCATTTCTACTCTTCGTCATATACATAGGCGCAGTGATGTTGCTTGTGATAATGACCGCCGCCATGTACGGCGGCGTGCAGAGGCAGGGCGGAAAGTACTTCCTTGCCACAACTCTGGTGACGTTGGTAGTCGTGTTGCTAAGCGTCGTGGTGTGGCTTGGACCACAGGCAAAGCCTCAGGCCTACTTGCCTGCCGATTTGGCTACTGTGGTGGTGCTGCTGTTTGGGGTTGTTGTAGTCTCTTTATTAACTGGCGTAGAGGTGGCTAGGAGGGTATGACCGCGGCGCTGGTGGTGGGGTTCGTGTTGATACTACTCGGCGTTTACGGCATTGCGACTACGCGGCACTTGGTGCGCATATTGATATCGCTGGAGCTCGCCACAGTGGGCGCCTTCGCCATGCTGGCGCCAGCGCTTGTAACAAGCCCTGCGCTGGCCTTCTACGGGGTCTTACTCCTCGTGATCATTTCAGTGTCTGAGGCGACTATTCTCGCGGCGTTGATATACAGAAGCTACGTCCTTACCAAGAGCACGGACTTGTCCGCGCTTTCAGAGGGGAGAGAGGTATGATGATTCTAATCTCAGTCCTATTTCCAATGATCCTTTCCTTTGCCGCATACGCCGCGGCCAAGAGGTCAGCCTACATGGCCGGCTACATTTCGGCAGCAGCCTTACTGCCTCTACTCGCCCTTTCTGCCTACGTCGTCTTTGGCGGAGTTGACCTTAGCGAGGGAACCTTCCAGGGATTCGACGTTTTGGCGTTTAGAATTATGCCGTTTAACGGCGTTTTTATATTCACAGTGGCGCTTGTGGGGCTCTTCGTTGCCCTCTTCTCCCCGCCCTATATGGAGCACAGAAGCCACGAGCTGGGGAGAGACTCCGCCGTGTTCTACTTGACCTACGGCTTCTTTGTGGGAGGGCTTGCGGGCGCCTTCGCCGCCGCCAACCTAGTCGTGGTCTACGTATTCATAGAGGTGGCCTTGATCGCGTCGCTGTTCCAAATTTTGTACTACGGGTACGGAGACCGCGTGAGAATTACGGTAATGTACTTGGTCTGGTCCCACGTAGGCGCGTTTCTAGTACTGGCCGGGTTCCTACTGCTCTACCTAAAAGGCGTCTACTATGTGCCGCTTTTGATAGGCGGCAGAGGGACTGGGCCCGACGCCCTGGCCTTTGTGCTCATACTCATAGGGTCTTTAATCAAGATGGCTACTCTGGGCGTCCACATGTGGCTTCCATACGTCCACGCAGAGGCGCCTACGCCTCTGTCGGCGCTGCTGAGCCCAGTCCTCGTAGGGATCGGTGGATACTTAATAGCCTCCGTGGCCATGTACGTACTGCCCAACAGCGAGTGGACTCAGTGGCTCGTCTACTACGCGGTGGCCACCGCCATATACGGGGGCCTAATGGCTTTTCTACAGAGGGACATCAAGAGGCTATTTGCCTACTCCACCGTGAGCCAGATGGGCTACCTACTGCTGGGGGTGGCCTTGGCAAACGTATATGGGTACACTGCGGCTGCCTTGTTTTACCTAAGCCACGGCTTAGGCAAGGCGGTGCTCTTCATGACCGCTGGCTACTTCATAATGTACTTGGGCACCCGCGACGTGGAGAAAATGGGCGGCCTCTACGGCTGGAGGCCTGAGCTGGCCGGCGCAGCCATAGTGGGCTTCTTAAACCTCGCTGGGATATTAAGCATAGGCATGATCTCAGAAATTACGCTCACCGTAGGATACGCCCAATACTTCCAGACCGACTACGCCTTCTACATACCCTATGCATTAGTGTTACTTGTGACCGGAATCTACGCCTTTAACACAATACGCGTGGTATTCTTTGGCCCTCCCAAGAGAGAGGACAGAGGACCTGTGGATATAGCGTTGGCGTCCATCGTGGCCGTGGCCTTCATCTCACTGCTCCTCTTCATACCGCCTTTCTCAAACACCATCACAGACAACATATATAAGGCCGTCGGTGCGGTGGGGCCATGGAGGTAATCCTCTTTGCGATTTTCACGCCACTCATAGCATCGCTTGTGTCTCTATTTAGCCCATCTGAGAAGTTCAAGGCTTGGGCCGTTACTGTGGGAACCTTTATCTCGGCGCTGTTAGCCACATACACCTATCTTACTGTAAAACCCGACCCTTCATCCAGCGTGAAGGTATATGACTGGATTAATGCAATAGGCGCTAAGATCGAGCTACAGATTAACTGGAGCTTGCCAATGGGGGCCCTGGTGGCGTGGCTTGTGGCCGCAATATCGCTCTACTCCGTTAAATACATGGAGGGGGACTACAGGCCGGGGTGGTACTGGTTCTTCTTCGGCTTTTTCGCCACGTCGATGCTCATAGTAGTCTACGCCGGTAATCTCTGGTTCTTGCTTGTGGGCTGGGAGGGGGTCGGCCTAGCGTCGTGGGCCTTAATAGGCCACTGGTACCGCGACGAATACGACAAGTGGGTTGGAAAAGAGGAGAAAGTCGCCGGAGTCCCCTACTGGTGGACGCCCAGCAAGGCGGGACTCCGCGCCATATTAACCGTCAGATTCGGCGACGCGTTCTTCCTAGTCGCCATAGCCCTATTCTACGTACTCACGGGCACAGTATCTCTAAGCGGACTTAAGTCTTCTTCCGACCTAGATGCGCTTAAGCAACTGGGCGTAGTGCCACTACTATTCTTCGCCCTAGGGCCGTTCACTAAGTCCGCCCAATTCCCATTCCACGAATGGTTGTTGACGGCTATGACAGGCCCCACAAGCGTGTCCGCACTAATCCACGCCGCCACCATGGTCAAGGCCGGCGTATACGTGCTCATAGTAACTGCGCCCATCTTCGCGGTGGTCAAAGGCTCCGAGCTGTACTTCATGGTCGTGATGTGGGTAGGTGTCACCACGGCTCTCTTAGCCACAATAATTGCGCTAACCTCTATGGAGTTTAAGCTAGTCCTCGCGGGCTCTACTGCGGCTAACCTTGGCATAATAGCCGCCGCCACGGGGGCCGCCGGCGTTTTAGGACTGCATGAGACACAGTTGTTAAACGCGCTACTGTTCTTCGCCTTTTTGCACATCGTTGGCCACGCAGTTTCTAAGGCGTCTTTATTCATGGGGTTTGGCGCAGTTATACACGAGACCGGCACCAGGTTTCTCGGGGAGGTTGGAAAACTCTGGCGCCACATGAGGATCACCGCCGTAGCCATGGTTCTTTCGATGCTAAGCTTGGTGGGTATACCGCCCTTTGTGGGCTATATAACAAAGGACTTGGCGCTTGAGAACGTGTTTGAGGCTGGCCACGTGTTGGGGGTTGAGGCTTTGGCGGCCTTGTTGTACATCCTCTTGTTCTTGACGCCCATATATGGGCTACGGCTCATTGGTCTCACGTTCTTCCATGGGAAAGAGCCAGAGGAAGTGCACGAAGCGCCAGTTCTAATGTGGCTTCCCTACACAGCGCTGGCCTTCGCCACAATTGTACTTGGGGCCTACTTCGCCGTTTCTATTAAGTTCCCACTTACGGAGGCCTTAGTCGCCGTGCTCCTCGGCTTTTTAACTGGCTTTGTGTTGTACATAGCGCTTCCCGGGTTCAGGTCTGAGACTTTGAGGCCCTTGTGGGAGTTTGCATATCGCAGATTCTACTTGCCCATCTTATACGACGGCGTATTTCCGTGGCTGTATACGTGGTTTGCCAAGTTTATATTTGTGGTATTTGATAAGGGGCTGTTCGACGGCTTGTACCACAACGTGTTGCCGGGCCTCTTCGGCATTGCGTCCAATTGGCTTAGGCGGCTGGTGGCTGGGGCTTTGAACATATACCTCTTGTACGCCATCGTGGGGATACTGATAACGCTCCTCCTCTTGGTAGTGCTATGATAGTCGAAATCCTTTACCTGGTTATAGCACTGTCGCTTACGGCGCCTCTGGTGTGGAGACTAGATGGGCGGTACATCTCCTTGGCGACGTCTATTGTGTTAATGGCGCTGTCTGTCTACTACAAGCTCCCCGTGGGCGTCCTCTTGTCAGTTCTGGCCTTGTCGCTGTCGCTGGACTGGCGCTGGGGTCCCTTCGGCGTTGCCCTATCTTTCTCCGCAGTAGCCGCGGTCCTGGCGACATATGTGTACTACGCTGGGCAGTCCATTGTCTACAGCCTACTCGCGTTGGCTTTGGTCACAGCCGCCGTCTACGGCTTATTGGCCATGGATAGGCGCAGAGAAAACGTAGAGGGCGCCGTTAAATACCTAGTGTTCTCTGGCATAGGCAAAGTCCTCATAGTCGCCGGGTACGTGATAGCCGTCTCTGGGTGGTGGCAGGGGGCCTATCTACTGGTGCTGGGCTTCTTGTTTGAACTAGGCATTGTCCCCTTCCACGCGTGGGTGGTGGACGCGTATGCCTTGGGCACTCCCCGGGGCGTGGCGGCGCTTACCGCGTTCAGCAAGTTGACGGCGTTGTACGTCCTCTTGGCAGTATTTAGGCAACTCGGCGGCGTTCCCAGCCACATAGGCGCCGTGGCTCTAATCGTGGCGCTGGCCTCAATGCTTGTGGCTAATGTGGCCGGCTTGACGGCGAAGACCTTGGGCAGAGTCATGGCGTACTCCTCCGTGGCCCACATGTCGTATGCATTGACGGCTGTTGCACTAGTCTGGTGGCTCGGCGACAGGCCCACCTCGCTGTTTGGAGTCCCAGTACGTGCCTCAGACGTGGCGGCCCTCACCGTTGTACTAGAAGCACTAACCTCCAGCATCGCCAAGTCGGGAGTCTTTGGGTACTTGCCCACCAGTCTCTCAGACGTTCTGCCCCCAAGAAGGAGTGTATTAAACGTGGCCAACGTCTTCTCGCTCTTGGGCCTACCGCCGCTGTTGGGCTTTTGGCCCAAGCTGTTCCTAGTCCTCCTAGTCCTCTCCTACCCCGCCACGTGGCTCTCTGTTTTCCTAGTGTCGTGGATCGTGTTAAACAGCGCAACCGCAACCCCGTACTACCTAAGAGCAATTAGGATGGTGGCAGAGGCTCCAAGCCCCGTAGCTGACAACGTGACCTCGGCGTATACCGCCCTGGCATCCGTGGCCGTAGGGTTGTTGATGCCACTAATTGTGTATATACTAGCCTAGCGCCCTTATAAATATATGAATTCCCACGGCTGTTATTTACAACGGCGTAAATTTTGCGGAGCAGACGTCTCTCAATGGAGGTGGCGATTCTGCCCCTAGATAGCCGCCTGCTAAATAGGAGAGCACGACTTCTGGCGCCACTTTCCCAAAGTACATATACTCCAGCCCGGTGGCTAGCCCAAAGGCGGCCACGGAGATCAACGAGGTGCCTACTGCGAGCCTAGTATCTAGACCTGCCACATATATCAACGTCGGTACTATGAGAAAGCCTCCTCCAATTCCAAAAAATCCGCTGAGAAATCCGACCAAGAGGCCGAAAAGCTCTATTTTCACAGAGCTACGTGGAGCAGACGCCTTGGTCTCTGCCTCCTTTTCCTTTGTAAAAACATTGAGAGCCCTATCGCCACCATGGCCACAGCGAACGCGGCCAGTAAGACGGTGCCAGAGGTCAAGTGGCCAACGTAGGCGCCGACTGTGGACCCCAAGACGCCGAATGTAGCAAAGAGAGTCCCCACTCTAGCGCTGAGGTTTCTCCTTCTTAGGTGGTATATGGAGTTTATAAGTGCGTTTAATCCCACGGCCATTGCGGTGGACCCGACAGCTATGTGAACCGCGTCTGGCACCTCTTGAAGCCCCACGAAATACAGCAACAGTGGTACTGCGAGAATTGACCCGCCCCCGCCTATTAGGCCTAGAGAAAAACCCACAAAAAGCCCCGAGACTGCGGATAGGGTTATCTGCACAGTGGAAAGTATGGGGCATACTTTTTTCTAACATTAAGTTTTATAGGAGAGATATTTCCAGGGGTATGCCCGTGGAGAGGACCTTGGTCATATTGAAGCCAGATGCGGTGGCTAGGAGACTCGTCGGCGAGATAATTTCGAGGTTTGAGAAAGCCGGGCTTAGAATTGTGGGTCTGAAGATGGTGAAGGCCAGCGCCGAGCAGATAGAGAGGTTTTACCCGTCGTCAGAGGAGTGGCTTAAGTCTGTTGGAACTAAGTTGCTTAAGGCATATCAAGAGCTCGGTATAAGCCCCAGGGAGAGGTTGGGCACAGATGACCCAGTGGAGGTGGGGAAGATGGTTAAGAAGAAGCTAGTGGAGTACATGACTTCTGGCCCCATTGTAGCAATGGTTCTAGAGGGGAACAGGGCGGTGGAAGTGGTGAGGAAACTTGTGGGGCCCACGTCCCCCCACTCTGCGCCGCCTGGCACTATTAGGGGGGACTACTCCATTGACTCGCCGGATTTGGCCGCAGAGGAGGGCAGAGTAGTTTACAACCTTGTACACGCGTCAGACAGCGCGTCTGAGGCTGAGAGAGAAATACGGTTTTGGTTCAAGCCCGAGGAACTGGTTTAGGCGATCTTAACCTCGTAGGCGTAGACGACAACGGCGACCCTCGGCAATACTCTCCGCCTCTTAGCCACTGGAACCACTGCAAGAACTGGGCCTGAAAGTGTTCGATCAGTCACTCTGAGCTTGACCTTTTTGTTGCACACCACGCCTTCTAACACGCCGTTTTTTACTTCGCCCTCAATTACATTGCCTATGTGTTGAAAGAAGTAGTCTACTAGGCTTATCTTTGTTAAATTTATCAAAGCCACGCCGCCCCCAGCCCTAATTGCCACAGCCTTAAAGGGGGGCTCTTCGTTTGTGGGGAGTTCCATAAGCCTAACGCGGATTTGGCCACACTCAGGCGGGCTTGTTGCCACGTAGTAGAGCCCGGGGAGAGGCCCTTTTGCCAAGGCCAACAACTCCACGCCCCTTACTACGCCGGGGGTTTTAAGGGCTAGGGAAAGTTCACGACGATTGACACGCAGTGAACTTCAGTTCACCATGTGAGCTACGCCGTCTGTAAAACTTTTTAAGAGAGTCACTCTGATGCAATAGGTAGCCCCACCACGTCCGTGGGCTCTGGGGATTTCTCGAGGCGAATTGTCTCGCGTGAAACATAGAAGACGTAGTCGTAGTCAGACATAGGCGGCGGCGTAGTGTAAACGTCGATCCAAACCACGTCTGGCCGTCTAAATTCTCTAAAGAACTTTGGCACCACTTCTGCGTCTAGCACAACTACATATTCCGCGTCGTGTTTAACCGCATAGTGCTCAAGGCGGAGGTGTTCCTGCGGCGAGACTAGGTATGTCCTCGCCCTTTTGAAAAAGTCTCTTTGGTAGGGCTTGTGTATATACGCCACAGCTCCTGCCACGTCTACAACTCGCGCAGATGCGCCCTGATATGGGCCGTACAGCGCTATTTGGACGCCCTTGTAAATTTCGCCGATGAAATTCGCCAAATGCCCAGGCGCGGCAGTTTTGCGCGTGGGTTCATGCCGCGGGTAGCGGCTTAAAAGGACTGGCCCCTGGGGCAACACTGCGAGATAGTAGACTGGGGTCGCCACTTCCATCCCCCGCACCTTGACTATTTCCAAGCGCCTAATCGCGGCGCTTTGTATAAACTTTATAGATGTCCTAACTATCGTGTCGGCTATATCGGCGAGGGGGTTGTACTTTGTGTCAATGCCTATGGTGCTGTAGAGGCCTACCTTAGAGAGGGCATCCGCCGTCGCTCTGTCGAAGACAACTGCATCGACGCCGTCTACTACGAGCACCTCGGCCTTCTCCTTGTAGGCCAGATCTACCACCTGGTTAAACAGCGTCTCTCTATACTGGGGCACAAAGGGGAAGTCGTAAACCGTGATTCGCCCAACGTCCCAGCCGAAGCTCATCCACATATTCACTAGAACGTCTCTACTCTCATTGAAGGAAATCCACACGACTCTTCTCCCCTCATCTGCGAATTGACGCACAATTTCTGAGACGAGAACTGTCTTGCCAGAGCCGCTGGGCCCATACACGAAGCTTATCCTCTCTGCAAATATCCGCTTAAGATCCATAAAGCACCCTTTGTCCTCCAATATATATTTTACGTATTTAAAATTACTTTAAAGCACCTCTATCTACGCGTGGGTCTCGTGACTGTAGTTGTGCCGACGTATAACGAAGCTGAAAATTTGCCAGAGCTCGTGGAGAGACTCCACAGAGCCTTCGGCGGCGTTGGGTACGAAGTGGTAGTGGTAGACGACAATAGCCCAGACGGCACGGCCAATACGGCGAGGAGGCTTGGGGAGAGGTACCCAGTCCGCGTAGTCGTCAGAGAGAGACGGGCTGGGCTCTCAAGCGCCGTGGTGGAGGGGGCGAGGGCCGCGGAGGGCGACGTGGTAGTTGTCATGGACGCAGATTTACAACACCCGCCCGAGCTGGCCCCCCAGTTGGCTAAAATCGCCGAGCGGGGGTGTCTTGCAGTTGCGTCTAGGTACGTCAAAGGTGGAAGAGTCGAGGGGTGGAGTCTCTCTAGGAGAGTGGTGTCTAAGGGCGCGGTGTTGTTGGCCAGGCTTGTGGTGCCGGAGGCCAGGGGAGTTAAAGACCCCGTCTCAGGCTTCTTCGCATATAAGAGAGACTGCTTGAGGGCAGTGACGCCCACCGGCCTCTACAAGATTCTGCTCGACGTACTCGTGCAGTGTAGACCTCCGTGCGTGGTGGAAGTGCCCTACGTCTTTGGGCTAAGGACGCGGGGCCGCTCTAAGCTTGGCGCCAAGCACATATTAGACTTCGTAAGACAGATCCTCGCCCTTTCAAAGTGGCGGCCGCTCAAGTTTGCCGCAGTCGGCGCCACGGGCGTGGCAGTGGCGACAGCCGTGCTCGCCGCGACTAGCTGGATGACGCCTCTGGCCTCCGTGGCGTTGGCGATTGAGATAAGTCTAACAACTAACTACTTGCTCAACAGACTGTGGACATTCTCAGAGCGGCATACACCGCTGTTGGCAGGTTGGGCCAAATACCACTTGGCGACCGCCGCCGGCAA
>ERZ1684501.28-NODE-28-length-20413-cov-41.934915_pt1 | contig 20413 bp, 18 predicted proteins | sample MGYA00580191_ERZ1684501 | MGnify/ENA primary metagenome ERZ1684501 (study PRJEB41475, sample SAMN08455322) | hot springs metagenome | biome: temperate mixed forest biome [ENVO:01000212]; feature: neutral hot spring [ENVO:00002181]; material: water | place: New... | reverse complement strand
TTATGCCGTTCTCATAAGCGAAGTCCACCAGCTCCCTCAACATTTGGGCGTACTCCTTTTCGATCTCAGCCAGCGCACGGTACGTCCTGTAGCTAAGCCGAACGCTCGGAACAACGACCGTCCTTACGACGGCGCCGTCTTTCTTTTCTTCTTTTTCAATCGCCACTACAGTCTTCTTTTTCTTCTTTTTCCGTTTCCTCGTCATAGAAAAATTCACGTAATATGGATGCGTGTTTAAGAGCCAGAACTGCTTTCAACTATCTTATAGAGTCAAATCAGGTATACACCGGCGAATATTTTTCACTCGCTTTCCAGTACCTGATTTGGGTCTGCAAGGTAGCTGAAAGCCGTCCTAGGCGGGAAAACATCTACAGCTAAGAGTCGGGGAGAGGGCAGAAAAGTGAACATTCTACACGTTTTTTGTTTTTCAAATCAGGTATACAACGTCGACCAATTTTTGCCTGCTTTCTTATACCTGATTTGAGGATGTGGGACAGTTGAAAGGCTAGTCGAAGCGCACGGGTATGCCGCACGGCGGAATTTCTCCGCGGTGCATCATTTCGCCGAGGGCCCTGGGCATACACACGACATGGGTCTTCTGGCCGACAGGCAGAACCAGCAGATAGCAGCGGTATGAGCCGGGGCGGAAGTATCCGGGGTCCATGACTGCGGATATCATCTGCGTCAACTGTTGAGGCGCAATTCCGATTATTGTAGATACCGCGTAGAGCTGTTGTGGCGCTCTTCCCGGATGAAGAACCATGATGTAGGCGATGTTGGTGATGGCGTCGGTGGGTATGTCTGTAACATTTTGGCTGATTGCGACCACGACTATGCCGAACTTGCGCAGTTGCGCCAACAAGGAAGATAGGAGTTGCGAGCGCAGGAAGATGTGCGCCTCGTCTATTACGAGTACGTACCGTATAGGCGCCGTCTCTCCCCTTGACACCCACGGCTGCGCCTCCTTCATCGCCCTGTCGAGGAAGTAGTACAGCGCTATAAGCGCTCTGGCCACTTCACGGCGCTCTATGAGCGTGCCAGGACCTACAATTGCCACGTCTACGCCTGGGTCCTCAATTTTGTCAGAGGCCAGGTCGGAGAAGAGGCCTATCCACAGGCCGTCTCTTATGGGATCGGCGGCCTCGGCCAGCTTGGCCACGTAGACCCCGGGGTAGCTTCTGGCAATTCTGTGCAGAGCCTCCAGGAGCGTGTTGTAGCCGTACTCCGAGTAGGCGTAGCCCGCGCCTGCGGCCGCCTCGGCCACCCACTTGATGGACTCCCCCTCCAGCCTCATGGGGGGCATCTTCTCGGCGATGTTGTAGGGCCTGAGGATCTTGGCCCACTGGCCGTGCGGGTCTATTGCGAATACCTTGGCGCCGTATTTCTGCCTAATGGCGTTGACGATGGCCATCGCCAGGAAGGTCTTGCCCGCGGCCGTGGTGCCGACTACGAGGATGTGCGGGTTCTTCTCCGTCGATACGTCGATGCAGTGGACGCGCCACCCCGCGCCGGTCTTGACTATGCCGATGGGGACGCCGCTCTCGCCTGCGACTGTCGCAAGCTTCTGGGGGCAGTAGGTGCAGTCCGCAGAGAGGAACCAGAGCTCGCCGGAGGGGCGGCCGAGCCTGAAGCCCGCCGCCTCTTTTACTCCCTCGCCGAAGTCCGCCACGCCGACTGCGGCGAACTTGGCCTCCTGCACCACGCCGACGAAGCGCTGCAGCGCCCTTGCCACCATCTCCGCCTTGTAGTACCTGTAGTGGATTGCCCCGAGCACATCTGCCAGAAACTCAAGCCTGGAGGTGCGCTTCTTCACCGTGGCCTCGAACTGGGGGAACGGCCGCCACAGCAGTAGCATCTGCCTGGGCGTAGGCGCGTAGCGCACTTCTGCGTACCAGCTCTCCACCGTCTTGTTGCCGTAGGCGTTTAGGTTTTCCGCAATTGGCGTAATGAGGGGTATTGCGTACTTTTCGTCTGAGCGCGTGGCCAACACGGCCACTACGCCTGCGAAAATCATGCCGACGCCGACTGTGGCAGATATTGGGAGGAGCGCGATGCCCAGCCCCAAATGCGCAAGCGCGAGGGCCCACTCGGCCCTGGACCGGCCCCACGCGAGGGGCAGCTGCGGCAGTTTGGCCGGCTCTGCCACGACGCCGAAGGACTCCATGAGCGCGTCGGCCGCCCTCTTGGGGTCGCCGTCTACGAAGATGTAGTAGTTATCCCCGTCGTAGTAAAAGCCGCGGACGGCGTTGGCGAGGCCGACGATCTGCACCAGCGCGGTCGTGGGTTCCAGCGACTCTATAGAGGAGTGGACGTACTTGACCTTGAGTGCGGAGAGCCTCATGCCCTTGTAAACGAGCGCATCGCCGCTCCGCTCGATAGGCAGTCTGTGCTGCAGGAATTTGCGAACGACCAGCGCAATGATCGGCGCAAGGATGATGCCGAAGTACCACACAAGCGCGGCCGCCAGCGACGCCAAAAGGGAGAACATCTGCCACGGCGCAGACCACAGCTTGGCCGCGAGCTGGGGCGCGGGAAGCCGCTCCTTCGGCCTCTCCTCCTTCCGCTCCTCCTCTTCGCTGGGCAACTTGCGCGGAAGCGCCGGCAGTTGCACCTTTGGCAGTGTGACTTGGCGCATCTGCGGCGGTCTGCCCCTGCGTATCTTTTCTAACTCTCGCCTAATGCACTCTTCGTCGCGTAGCGCCACGCAAAGCTTGAGGGTGGGGTTTGACTCTACGTCGGCCTCAGAAAGCCCATACTTGCGCAAAACTTCGTCAACCACGTCAAATTTTGACATGCTACGGGCGCTTCTGTTAATCGGTGTACCGATTTTAATAATCTTCTTAGTGGTGCTGTTGATCGGCGGCCCGTTACAACAGCCGCAGCAGCCTACCTCCGTCTACTACAACGGGACGCATCTGATCATCGAAAACGCGAGGTCGTTCGAGTACAACGGGAAGGCCTACGGCCCCGGCAACTACGCAATCCGTGCGCCTAATGGCTCTCTGCTTTACCTGAAAATAAACGGTCGGACAGCGGCCTATAGAGTGGGTTATGCGTATAAGGTCGTCTACTACGACGGAGTTAAAGGAGTTGTAATGGCGTATGTGCAAAACTTGGGCAACGCCACGCTCAAGTTCCTCGGGGCAACTGTACAGACGTCTGGAGAAGTCGAGGTGCCCGCCTCAGCCGTAAAAGTAGCGCCGCCGGCCGTCTACGCCTCTGCCTCGCCTGAGCGTTGCACGCCTCAGTCATGCACGGCGTGGATATCAGTCAGAGTGGAGGCTCCATACGCCGGAAGGTTTCAGGCGCTTGTCGGAGGGCAGCCCCTCGACGTAGAGGTCAACAGGACCGGCTACGCCAGAGTTGAAGTGCCCTACGGCTACAGAGTGCCGGTGGAACTGCGGCCGTGGTTCTACGAGCTCGTGAGAGTTGCGCCGGAGGTCAACGCGACGCTCATCCGCACAGGAGATGTGGTGTGCACCGCCGACTCGTGTGTATACCCGGTCGTGTTGAGGCTGTGGGCCCAGGTGCCCACCGACTTCTACGTATACGCGCCGGGAGGCATGTACACGGCCTCGGTGAAGGCGCGCAACGGGACGGCCACGTTGCGGCTACAGCTTCCGCCCGACGCTACATGTGTCTCAGTGGTGCCGCCGGCCAGAGACGTCTGCATTACGCTGCCGGACCGCCCGGCCAAGCTCGTGGTGGAGTCCGTCCAGTGGTACTACTACAGCTACTCCAGCGTCGTGGCGGTGCTTGCGCTGTACAACCCCGGCCTCCACAAATACGCCAGCGACGTGGCGTGTGAATACTGCGGCCCGCCGGGCCAAGAGGAGCTCTCAGCCGTGTCCCAGGTCTACTACGGCGTAGCCCCGCTGGGGAGGACTATAGCGGTGCCCCCGCTCTCCCGCGTACAAGTGGCCGTGAAGGTGGGCACGGCCGGCGGCGCGCTTGCGCTCGAAAACGGCACCCGCGTAGAGCTAAGGCCGCCCCCCATGCCCGCTGCCAAGTGTACGTACAAGGTCGAGGAGAGGCCGGGAAGCGGCGGCCTCCAGCCCTTCCCCTCCTGGGCCGTTACGAAACATGTCTACGTCGTCGTTGAATTTTCGGCGCCGAACGTCTACTACCAGAACTTCGTGAAGGCCTACGCGGGCAACTACTCCATGCCGGTGGTGTGCTCTGGGCAGGTGTGCACCGCCGTGGTGCCAGTGGAGGCGGTGCTCGTGGACAAGTCTAGGCCAGTCGCCCTCCTGGGCTGGCGCTACGTGGGCAACAGGACAGACGTCGCCGTTCCCACTACGGCGTTTATAATATCGCCCTGGTGTACGGTTAAGATACGTTAACGTTTCAACTCTTTTTCCGACTTCAAATCAGGTATACATCAGCGACCAAATTTCACTCGCTTTCTAGTACCTGATTTGAGGTTGCAGGAGAATAGAACGGTTTAAGCCCTCAAAACTTTTAGTCAAATTTACAAACATTTGAAAGCTTTGTAAAGTGCGGCATTTGTGGCCATATGCGTCTGTACAGCGAGCACAACTTTGTCAAGTGTTATATCGTCGGCGAAGTGGGAGTATACGGATGCTCGCCTTTGACGGTGTCGGCGCCGCTTTGACAAAGAAAATGTAAAGGGGAGGAACGGCTTTCTACTCTCTTTGCCACTCTAAATCAGGTATCTATCAGCGAGCAAAAATTGCTCGCCGTCTAGTACCTGATTTGGATATGTGAGAGAGTAGAAAGGTTTGAAAACGTCTTAAAACATACACGTTTGACATGAGGGAGTGTGTAAAAAAGGAAGACGCCATTATCCTTTCATCGGTTACATGTTTCCGAATTTCTGACTACTGGCATTGTGGCCGTGCCGTAATTTTATCACAAGATCCGCCATATGAGGCACTGTGTAAATTGAACAAACTGTTGACAAAGCATCCTACGGTGGCCTATATTGTTGTTTGCGCCGAGCACTGCATTGTTGTCGCAGTTAAGATGCAGAGGGCTGTAGGCTGGCGCGCTACCGCCTATGTAAGCGATAAATACGAGGCGTTGTTAGCCAGGTCGTTTCTTAAGAGATTTTGTAGCAACGTCCACGTCTCGACGGCCCGCGGGTCGATTTTCGTTGAAGTTCGTGGGAACTGTGTAAAGAAGATGGTAGAGGTCTACGGATTGGTTTCGGAGTCTTTTTCATCTGCTTCCCAGCATCAGATGTTATCCACAGATAGATCTGAGGACTTTGACAAGCTCTTCCACCTTCCCTCGGTCGAGGGGCTCGCTCTCGTAGCGGCCGTAGGCGTAGCGGAGGCCGAGCTTTTCGAGGGCGGCCCTCACCTGCTTGTCGCCTGCCTCAGCCTCCGCCCAGCACCTCTCGTAGCGCCTCCCGTCGGCGGAGCGGCAGTGGCGGCAGTACGCCGTGTAGCTCAGCCGCCTGCACTCTCCCTCGTCCAGCTTTTCGACGTCGACGCAGGCCTCCCCCTCCACGTGTAGCCTGTCGGACTTGACGTAAGTGGCGATCAGAACGGCGAACCTCTCCCGGTGTTGAAGCACGAGGCGCGCGGCCTCGCCCTCCTTAAGCCACGCGATTGAGCCAACCACGTACTTCCCCACCACAAGCCCTCCGTCCACCCTATAGGTGTCTACAAAGAGGGAGAAGAACCCCCGTTGCCTCCTCCACTGCGACGCGGCGTAGTTGAGCGCCTTGTTGAGGTCCGGCCCCGTGATAAAGACTAAGCCGAACTCCACGGAAAAGAAAAAGGGGAATTGTTTTACCCTATTGCCGTGGTCGTCGGCGTTGTGCCCGTGGTTATGCCGCCTCCGCAGAATATGCCGTGGAAGAGGTAGCCGGCCCATGTGCATTTGGCCTGTGCAAGCACGTCTGGCGGCCACCCCGCCGCCTGACCGAATATGGCCACGCCCAGCGGCACGCCCATTGCCACTGCCAGGAAGATGATGCCCGGAATTGTCCTAGTCCAGTGCCAGCGGAAGATGAAAATTGCGAAGATGATCTCTGCAAGGCCGATCCAGAAGAGCGCCGCGGAGATCCAGTACCAGCCGTACTCAAGGCCCGTCACTACAATCCCTATAAAGGCGCTGCCCAAATTGTTGATAAGCTGAGCTATTTGTTGGCCGTAGTCTCCGCTTTGTTGCGCCAGCGCCAGGGCCGCTGTAAGCAGTGCCGCAAGCAGTATGGGTTTGGCTCTTGGCATGTAAAATTTACCGTGCCTCGCGGCTACGGCTACAAGCTCTCCTTCCTGGACTGGTCCAGGGCCGTCAGGTGGATCACGTCGTTTGACAAATTCTGCCTAGACCTCTACCACGGCGTTGTAATACTGCCGAGGCCTGTGAGCGCCGTCAGGCCTGAGGACGGCCCGTTCTTCCACGAGGTGCCCCTCACCGGCGCCCAGCTGCCGGTTTGCCAAAAGTCGGTGGCCGACCTGCTGGAGGCGATTAAGGTCGCGGGCGGGCGCAAGGAGGTTGCGCCAAAGCAGTTGAGGATCGCCCTCCCAGTCGCCGTGATCTGTGTAGACATGAAACACCAGCGTGTGCTCGCCACCTGTAGGCAGGAGATGCCGCCGTGGTGGGAGTGGGACTTGTTCTCCAAGAAGATTGACTCAGTGACCCTCGACGCCCTCCTCGCGCTGGTGGGCCGGGAGTTCTACCTCTTCGCGCCAGAGTTCCTAAGCGCCGAGGAGCACAGGGAGTTCCACTTCATGGGCCCCGCGATCGTTTTAGGCGGCACCTTCGCCGGCAAGACGTCGTTTGTCATAAACTGCCTCCTCAAGGAGTGGAGGTACCCATTCGCGATCTATGACTATACCGGCGAGTATGAGGCTAAGGCGGACGCAATAGGCGCAGACGTGATAAGCCTGACGCTGAGCCTCTCGGAGCTCACGGTGGAGGACTTCCTAGACGCCTTCGACGCCGCGGCGAGGGCCACGCTCGGCGCCGAGGCCAACTGGACCGTCGTCCAGCAGAACATCATGATCAAGGTCGTCCAGCAGTACGGCTTAGACCTCCAGGCCGTTATGAACGCCGTGATGACCATGGCCAACCTTGAGAGAAACATATCGGCGCAGATCGTGGCGCAGAAGCTGGGCAACCTCTGCACCTACGACGCCTCCGGCGCCTGCCAGCCGCACCCGGCGATCAGCACCCCCGGCGTAGACAAAGTGGTATCTACGCTGCTGCAGAGGGGGAGGGTCATCCTGAGGCCGGCGGTGGGCAACGCGCCGACGGAGCAGAGGCAGTTCCTCTCCACGTTTCTGCTCTACGGCCTGCTCTACTCGATAATTAGGCGCAATCTAATGGCGGAGGTCCTCAAGAAGTACAACGTCCCAGTGGTCTACATCGTCATAGACGAGGCGCACCTGGTGTTGCCTCAGAGAGGCAAGTCTGTGCTGACGTTGTTGGCGCGGTGGGGCCGCCACGCCGGCCTCTCAGCCGTCTTCATTACGCAGCACCCGCTGGATCTGCCTGAGGACGTCAGCGACGTGGTTGTGACAAACGTCTACTTCGGCCTACACATGAACGAGTCCGTGTACGGGATAGACCCGTCCGTATTCGCCAGCCTGCCCTCGGGCGCTGGAATTGCCGTAGTCAGAGGCCGCGGAATCTTCTACATCCCGCCGGGCAAGTGTATACCACAACAGCAACAACAAGGCAGAGAGCAAAAGAGATCCACCCTCAGCTGGCTTAAACGTGTCGAAAAGTAGCCAACTTCTGTCTTTCAATTATCTCCCTTTTTTAAATCAGGTACTAGAAAGCGGGCAAAAATTGGCCGCCGTCCTATACCTGATTTGGAAAGGCGAAGTGCTGAAAGCCGTTCGCGTTTTTAAATCGTAATTATATGACGTGAGCGAGCCCACCCCCAGGTTCATAAAGATCGAAGACGTCAGATCGTGGATCCCAGAGTACGTCGGGCGAAGAGTCTTCTACCTCCTACACGCGAGGGAGCCCCTCACCAGGGCCGACCTAGAGGCGTGGGGCCTCGTGCCGCGTTTCGACCGCTACGTGCCGCAGTACAGAGTCTGCCGTGAGGACCGCTCGGACTGCCGCTACGTGACGCCCCTGCTGATAAGGAAGGAGGTGGAGACAGAGGTGCAGAAGGGCCTCCTCTCGAAGAGGGAGGTTGAGAGAGTGAGGTGGGTGGCGGAGCTCGTAAACGAGACGCCTGCAGGCTTGCCCAAGGTGGAGTGCGTCCAGCCGCCGCAGGGCAGGCGGATATGCGCCGTGAGGCTAGATGGGGCAGAGCGCGTGTACGTGGAGGGGGAGTGGCTCGGCCTCGTCGTCAAGGCAATTGGCACACTGGAGGAGGAGATGGGGCGCATCGTGCACGTCCTCGTCCGCGGCGGCGAGTGGATGTTGCACGAGCGGCACTTCGGCTACGCGTGGTACGCCTACTCCCTATTCCCACCTTCTACTAGCTGATGTCATCCAACGCCCACTCTTTTAACGTGGAGAAAGTCTTAAACGCCGCCAGGGAGTACCTCAAGGAGGTCGGCCCGCTTGGAGTACTGCCGTTGTTGTGGCCGTACTACGTGGCGGAAGACGCCGTAATTATCACCTACCTCACGCCGAGGACTGAGGCGGCCGTTAGGCTCTTGGCTGAGATGGGAGAGAGCATAGAGGCCTTGGAGGAGCCGGCGAGGGCATACATCTGGCGCCCCCACCGCGAGTTGTTACAAGCCGCGAGAGAGTTCGACGAGTGCATGAACAAGGTGTACGAAGAGGGCGCGCTGCTTGCCGCAAGCGAGGGCTACAAGCCCGAGGTGCCAACTTCAAACTCTCATTTTTCCATGGGAGATGAGGGGCCCCTAACCCAAAAGGTTAGGCCCGATCCCTCAGCAACAAGTGGGGGGATCTCTGGCCGCCCCGACTGCCCCCCAAATGACGGATGTAGCCCCGAACCGATGGGGGGAACCGGTGAGCCGCCCTGGGGCAACCTAGGGCGGGGAGGAGGCCAGTGCCTCAAGTACGACCTATTGATCATGGAGGCGGCCGGCCTTGTTGCGGCCGAGAACGAGAGTTTATCTCGACGAATTTTTACCTGATTTGTCTGTACCTGATTTAAAGTTAGGAATAAACGTTTATATACACGTTTTATTCTTTTACACATGGAGACGGCAAAACTCGTGGTAAAGGACGTTGTACGCTTCTTCCCCAACGAGAGCCCACGGGAGCTTGCCACCTCTAGGCTTCTCTTCAACCTAGTCGTCCCATCTGCTACCCCGGGCATCTACGTGGTGGCGAGGTCTCTGCCGGCGGCCGACGGCGCGTACTTGGTACTCGACGTAGAAGACATTAAGCTGAGTAGGTACGCCGTAATTCCGCCGCCTGGGCACTTCGAGCTTGGAATGGCAATGCGCTTTAAGGCGGTGGTGTTGGGGTGGAGGCCGACGCCAGGCGGAACGTTGGAGATGGAGGTGGCAAAGCTAACCGATAAGGCCCTCGTACTTGAGCTACAGTACAAGCACAGGACAATCGCCACCGGTGCTTGGCCGCTTTCGCGTCTGTTCGGCACAAGCGATTATATCAGCAAGGGGACATTTGCGCAGCACCTACGAGACAACAAGAAGAGGATTGAGTTGGGGCAAGTAGTGAAAGCCATCGTAAGCAGCTACGAGATTCAGGAGGTGGGCTCTGCCTACAGGTTCCGCCTTAACTTTGCCGACGTTACTCCGCCGTGGAGAGACGGCAGTCAAGAACGTAGACGCGCGAGGGCATCCACAACGCTGCAGCTGGGCGCCACATAAGCTCTACTAGCGCCAGCGCGGCGGCCAGTATTCCCACTCTTTTTTCATCTTTTTCCAACTTTACTACATCTCCCTCTACCTCTATTACGCGCATACTGGCGACAGCCTCGTCCATGAGCTTGAGGGTCCTGTCTACGTACTCGTCTACGCCGATCTGCTCCGCCACGGCGTCGGCAAAGGCGGGGTAGGCGTTGTGCTCCGGCACGGCGATCTCCGCGGCGTAGGTCCTGTAGGTCAGGCCGGAGAAGTGTTTGTGGAGTGCGTAGCGCCCCCCGTCGCCTCCCCCCGCCCTCTTCATCGCGTCGATTAAGATCCCCATGTCGAGGGGCACGGCGGTGTAGAGCCAGTACAGTTTAGCCCATTTTGGCAGTTTTGGCAGTTCGGCGATGCCGTACACAGTCGGCATTTCAACATCTTGGACAACTACCTCGTCGACGTATGGTATGAGCTGTGCTACGCACGGAGGGATGAGGGGGTGTATCACGACCCTCTTCACGAAAAAAGCGTTTAACATGGAGTACGAAGAGATTATCAGCGAAGAGCAGTCGATATCGCTTGTACATGAGATGTACCGGATTTATAAGAAAGGTGGACTGCCGGTACTAATAGCCCCCCCTGGTGCCGGGAAGACGACTAAGATAATTGTTAAGCTTGTTGACCTACTGAGAAGAGTTGTTGTGTCATTTCCGTATCACCCCCTTGTCGACGAGTTCTACAAGATAATGCAAGGCCGCAACGTAGTTGCGTTGGCCGGAGGGAAGTCGCTTTGCTTTGGCGAGCTACGTGGCGAATTTCGCTACTTTACTGGAAGGTGTGCATATTGTAAATACGCGGCTAAGAGCGTGCCGCTGAAGTTTCCAGTCCACCACAGCATGTTAAAGTCGCTTGTAGACAGCGGCTTATGTCCTTACAACGTTTTGAAGAGTGACGCCAAAAACGCTGAGGTATTACTAAAGACGCACAGATTTGTGCTTAAGCTGGACCGGCCGCTAGTTTACGACGAGGTGCACCAAGACCTGTTGGGCCGCATAGTCGTCAGAGAGCGACTGCCGCAGTGTAGGAGGTCGAAGAATGAGCTACTCGTCGAATTAGAGGAGCTGAGGCAGAAATGTCTTACAGATAGATGCGACGATAGCGATGTTGAACAGATAGAGCTGCTTCAAGAACTACTCGAAGGCGAGTGTCATAACATAGACGAAAATTCCGTCATTTTGTCTCGAAATCCGCCACAGAGAATATCGTTTGGGCTAACCGCGACGCCGCCTGAGAGGATGCCCAAAAAGTGGGACGTAATAAAAGTGGAAGTCGAGAATAAACCAAAATTGGTGTCGGTACCGAACATAAGGACTGCCCGACCATACGACATTTCCGACTTCTTAGCACTCTACGAGCATCTTAGAAATCTGCATAGCGACATTTACGTGGCGGCTCCACAGAGGGTGTTGGACAACATTAACAGTGACCGAAAGTTTGCAATCTGGGGCCGTGAGAGCCATGGTCTAACTTACTCATCATCTGCAATCCTGATAGCGGAGCCGTGGCTACACGTCGCCGCTTATGAGCAACTACCCCACGTGGCTATGCAATTAACGTTAATACAAATGATCCAAGCGGCCGGAAGAATTAGGCCGTGGAATCTGCCAAAAAGCAGAGTAGTATATACGGTTGGGCCACTCGTCGAGAGACATGAAGACTACTTTGTTGAATTCTTCAACGTTGAATATGCCCTCTGGGACGGGTACGAGCTTCGCCGCGTATAATCCGTTTTTCCCACGGACAGCAACGTTTGTTCGTCAGTGGTAGCCGATTTAACTATTGCCATTTTTTCATGGCGGTTGACATGAGCAAGAAGGTCTTTAACAGCGGTTCAGAGCTTTGCATACCTAACATCACAAAATTTAGCTCCTCAGTCGGCGAAGAAGATGTTGTCAGAGGTTCAAAAATGGCGTTCTGCGAAAGCGAAAACGACGAACTGGCGTTTACGGCATTCATCATTGTTGCAACGGCGCAAAGGCTTGGCAAACAAGCTGTAGAGAGGTATATCAAACGTGTAGAGTTGAAGAGGCTTCCGCCAGACGTCCTAATTTCGGCCGCCAGGCGGCTTCTCGTAGAGATTTACGACAGAGACTTCGGCGTGGCGCCAGCGTCGGAGGCTAGGCGCCTCGGCATTAGGCCGCCGCCGTGGCCAGAGCCGTTTGTAGCAGTGGCGCCGTTTCCGCTGGTCCTTGAGGCGGGCGTTGTTCCTATGCCGTCTTTGCAGTTCAGTGGTAGATCGAGACCTGGAGCATACGTCGAGAGGGGACTAGTTCTAATGACGCGTACGCTACTTTACGAATTCGTAAAATCACTTTATTTCATCGTCGTTGAAAAAAGAGTAGAGCCTCTTGCAAGAGATTTGATTGCGATGTATAACCTACCAAATGTAGAGCCGGAGAAGTTGGGGCTACGCCGTATTGTTGTTAAGACGCGTGTAGCGGAAGGTCGAGTAGTCAATACGCCGCATGGAAATCCGCCTTGCATGACCGCAATCCTAGAGGCGCTGAAGAGGGGCGAGAACCTGCCGCACACGGCGCGTTTCGCCATAGCGACGTATTTGCTCAAGAGGGGGTGGGACGTGGAGCAGATAGTCGAGTTGTTCCGCAACGCGCCAGACTTCAACGAGAAGATTACGCGATACCAAGTCCAACACATAGCCGGCAGAGCTGGAGGCAGAAAGGAGTACAACGTGCCCAGCTGTAAAACGATGAAAGAGTGGGGGCTGTGTGTAGCAAATTGCGGCATTAAGAGCCCTCTGCAGTACAGGGGTTAGTTTTTTGCCGCCTCTTCTTTCTTTAAGCCGAGAAGTTCCAGCAACACGGCGTCGATCGACTTGCCGTGCCTCATCGCCAGAGCCACGAGCTTCTCGTGCACCTCCTTCGGCACCGCCAGCGCCACCCTATCGTCGTTGCCCTTGAGGACCTGCAGCCAATTGGAAAGCGCGGTTTGGACTATGTTCGACATCGTCGTGTTGTACTCCACCGCCAATTTGGACACCTCTGCGTACATGGAGGGAGGCACATAGACGGAAAGTTGGACCATCTTCTCTCCCTTTGGACGCCTTGGCATGTTAAAATTAACGCACGCGTTTGCCGCAGTAACGAAATGCTCGTGTCTGGAGGTAGAGGGTGGCGGGACCCCTCGCCTCTAGGACGAGGCCCTCCCCCGAGAGGAGGAAGGTCTTGGCGCGCCGGCCGAACGGCGCTATTGACCACTTGGCGTAGCCGCATGCGGCGACGACGTAGTCGTTGTCCACGGTCACGGCCTGCCCCGCGTCGAGCTCGACCTGTTGCACTCCGCCGCACGCCGACACCCACAGCGTGCCGGAGCCCGCCGCCGTGAGCCAGAGGAACTCTCCCCCCGCCAGCCACCACCTGAGGCCTCTCACAGAGACGCCGAATCGTACGTCGCCGTGGTGGGCAAGGTAGGCGCCTCCGTGGACGCGGCACACGCCGTACAACTCAATGGCCTCGATGTCGCCGAACGCGGAGGGCGCGAAGAGGAGCGTCGCGCCGCCCGGCCCAGCCTCGAAGTAGTTCAGCAGGTAGGAACCCTTGCGGAAGAGCCACGCCGCGCCGCTGCCCGCCGCCCTGACGTCGGCCCTCCACGAGCCCTCCCCGGCGAGGAAGGCCCCCCGGCGCGCGTACACCGACTCCCCCTCCTCCAGCTCGACCCTGAGGACGGCGGAGAAGGGCCTGTGGACTATCTCGTACTTCACCACGGAAAATGAGACTTGCTACCAACTCTTTGTCCCGCTTCCCCGCATCCCGGCGACCCCGATCACTACTCACCGGCTGTCGGGACTGAGCCCCCACTCTCGGGGCCTCACCTCTCAGGCGGCCCGCGGGGCTGGGCACCCTGCCGTTCATTGTCTCCTCCCGGCAGGGGCTCCATGCTAAAATAACAGTTGATACACGTTCATATTTTTGTGCTGAACGCTACGGCGCTAAGAACGGCGAATGTCGTAGGCGTAACGCCGCAAGTCGTCCGTCTGTCAAACGCTGATAAGAACGGCGTCGGCGTAGTTCAATCTGAACTCGGCGTAATGCTCGGCGGTAAGAACGGCTATAGTCAAAGCGGATGTTCGTCGATCTCCTCCGTATCCCTTCGGCTTTGAAGACGGCGGTAAGAAGCGTCAATACATCATTCTTGATCATAATTTATAATAATTTATTATTAATTATTAAGATCTGCAATAATTGATCTCTGTATTATATAAGATAGCGAGAGATTGTACGGAGAGTTCGGTGTACGTTTCTTACCGCCGAAGTTGTTCCGCTTTAGCAACGACGGACTGTCGTTTGACGTTCACCGTTCTTACCGCCAAACGTTTACGGTGTCTGTCCCTGGAACGGGGCGCGTGTTGCCGCTCCAGCTTTCTACTCTCTCGTGCGGTCAAATCAGGTATAGGACGGCGACCAATTTTTGCCCGCTGACAGATACCTGATTTGCGGCGAAGACGGCGGTAAGAACACGTGGGCATTCCCGGCGTCGAGGGGGCTTGGGCCGGAGGACTGGCGGCGCCGTCTGAGGCGGCGGGCCAAGTCGGTAAGAACGGCGGCGCCTGGGGACAAGAGCGCCGTTCATATCGCCATGCTGCGGATAGGAGGGAACTGCGCCGGTCTTGCGGCAATGCTTAGGAGTAAGAACGGCGGCTGAGGCACTGGCCCTTTGCGGCTAAACGCGACGCTGGGCGCCCCCATTCAAAGCTTTCAGCTGTCCTCCGATTCCAAATCAGGTATAGTACGGCGGGTGATCATTGGTCGCTTTTCTATACCTGATTTACGACTACGCCGATAAGAACGGCGGATGCCTGGGCAAGAGATGCGGCCTCTCTGCTCAAACGACTGCAACGCGTTGCCGTGCTCGCTCTTTTGCTGAACGCCACGTCGCTAAGAACGGCGTTGTGGATTCCGTACTCAGCTTTCTACTCTCTTGCGGGGTCAAATCAGGTATAGGAAAGCGAGTGAAAATTAGCCGCTTTCTAATACCTGATTTAGAAAGCCGAGAGAGCTGAAAGTTGTGGCTTCCCATAATTTTTGACAACCTTAAAGGTAGATGAAAACTTAGTAAAGGTCGCTATCTCCGCCTGTATAAGCCTGAACGGCGAACTCAACTTCGACAAGCGTTGGGTCTTCAGCGGATCGGGGGTATGCGCCAATCCGCTTTTTACGGCACCGGCGCCGCTTAGACAAAGAAAATGTAAAGAGGTGTGGTAGCTTTCAACTGTCCTCCCGACTTCAAATCAGGTATACAAAAGCGGGCAATTTTCACTCGCTTTCCTATACCTGATTTGGGGTCGGAGGAGAGTTGAACGGTCTTTGCCTCCCGGCCCCCTCCCGCACTAAACGTACACGTGTTTTATTGTGAAGTACTGCGGCATGGTCTACAAGGGCGAGCTTCCCCCTCTAAGAGTATATGCATGGAAGGTCTGCGGCAAGGTGAACGATATGACGGTGACGCACGGCTACATCAAGCTCTACCTAAAGCATCGTGTATATGCCAACATCTACGTGCCCGACCTCGCCGACCTCCACGCCATGATCTACAAGATTAGGGAGGCGGCGGCGAAGCTCGGCGTGGCCGTGAGGCTTGAGCGCATAAAGGGCCTCGCCCTCAACCTCATAAAGGAGATGTACTCGATTGAACAACTGGCGAAGGGCATCTACAGGGCCGTCAAGCGTGCGTTGCGGGAGCGCTCCGTGGACGGCCTCCAAATGACCCTGGCGGCAGCGTCCAGTTTAAGGGACACAGTCAACAGACTCCTCTCCGACCTGCACGAGCTCTACCAAATCGTGAGCGGGGCTGAGTTAGACTCCAGACGTCCCTCTTCGCCATAGGGGGCGGGGCTTACGCGGGAGAGGGGGAGGCTCGGATGTAGCCTAAATTTGGCATGTTGAGAAAGATCGCGAAGGCGTTGAAGTCCATATTGTCGTTATTTACGTCAGCTAAAAGTGATAATGGAGGCAACAGTGGCGGCGTTGGTAGCGGCGTTGCGATGTACAATAGCAATGCGATGTACGACAGCGTGAGCGACTCTTGGCTACAATTTGGCTACGACTTTTGGCAGGAGGTTTGGCGAGAGGGTTTACGGGACGAGGGCTGATTTTTCTCTTGTTGCTTAGCCGTCAGCGTCTATTTTACGTGCAGGAGGGTAAGCTTCTTAAGCTTGCTCGAAGGGTATTGCCGATTGAGTTGCCTCATACGCGTATTGCCAAGTCGAAGCTCTTCCTCTCCCTCGACATGCCTCCTATCGCCAAAGACATCGCTAGGGTTGAGTACTACGGCTTGGAGACGGAGGTCGTCTTGGCGGAGGGCGTGATCTACGTGTCCGACCAGGTGAGGCTGGACGTCTACCCCACCGACGGGCAGCTGGCCACGTGGCTCCAGAGGGCCGAATCACGCTTCGCGAAGGAGGGGCTTGACCCCGTTGAGGATCCGGAGTCAGCGGTAAACATATTGGCCAAGTACGCGCCTAAGAGGTTTACCCACCTGGCGCCGGCCGTCTACCGCTACTTCTACGACTACGGCACGTTAGTCCCCCTCATCCAGGCCGCAGAGCACTACGGCATAACCGACATACTCCTCACAGAGGTGGGAAGGGCAGTGGAGGTGGACAGCTACAAGTTCGGCACACTGTCCACAAACTTGGAGCTCACGGACGAGGAGAGGAAAGTGTTGCAGGAGCGCGTGTCGCTCCGCGTTGCCCCTCTGTCGGCCTACTCGCCTTATGTCTCAAAGGCCGACCGCTGGCACCGCGTCCGCGTCACTGCCATAGCCCCCGACCTTGCGCCAAGGCCCTCCTTCGCCTTCCGCGTCATGAAGTACACCTGGCTACCCTCAAACTTCGTCGCCGTGGGCGCAGTGGAGCCTTGGCAAATGGCCTACCTCTGTGTGGCGTGGAGGAGGAGGATGGTCATCCTCGTGGCCGGGAAGCCGGGCACAGGCAAGACGTCTCTCGCCAACGCCGTCCTCGCCTGCACGCCGACGGACAGGCGGCTTGCCATAATACAGTCTGTCCCAGAGTTCGACGTCCCACAGGCGGCGTTTACGGCCACCGAACGCGCCACGCTGGGCGCCGGCATACGCGACATCCTAATGGCCGAGCTGGTGCAGAAGTTCGGCCTCCGCGCCAACTCAGACGTGGGCATCAACGAGCTTTTGACTGAGACAGACGTGAAGGCCTTTGTGACTGTCGTATTTGCCGGCTTTGGCGCCATTGCCACCATCCATGCGGAGTCGGCGCAGGAGGTGCTCCTACGCCTGCAACGCCTCGGCGTTAGTGAGGCTGAGTTGGCGGCTCTAATGCCCAGGCTGGTGGTCCCCGTCATGGAGAAGCAGAGGGGCATTAGGAGGCTTAGGGAGATCTGGATCCCCACGAGGGAGGGCCACAAGCTTTTGACAAAGGAGGAGGCGTTGAAAGACCAGGAGGTGGCCAAGTGGACCAGCTACATTGAAGAGGCGGCGCGCCACCCGCCGGCCTACAGCAAAGAGGGCTGGCTGTCGTTCCTAATGGCAATTGAACGCGCACAATAGTTTTACATGCCGCGCGAAAAAGAGGTGAAGAGGAAGCCGCGCGAACAGGAGGCACGACGCGAGTACCGCGAAGACGAGTACAAATTCCCCCTCACCGAGAAAGAGAAGAAACGGCTAATAAAGGAATACGCGAAGAGGTACAAGGTACCCGAGTACGTCGTGAGAAACACCGTAGAGCAATTAGGTTGGCGCTACCTCCTTGAGGCCCTTCAAAACTATCAGCCGAAGCCGACTCTGAGGGAGCGGTTAGCTATGTTGTTCTCGAAAGTTTTCCGGAGTAAGAAAAACGAAAAGGAGGGAAGCACATGACCGTCGTAGGCAGAGTCATATCGACAATTTCGTTTAAGGGCGGCGTGGGGAAGTCCACCATCTTGAGCTGTGTTGCAGTTGGGCTGAAGAGGGCGTCTAACGCGCTCGTGGTCGTGGCCGACTTGGCCGAAGACGCCGCCGCCACAAGGCTACTTGCGCCGCAGTGCACAGTGAGCGAGGGGGCTCTTACGTTTGTCACCTCCGGCGGTAGCGTTTCAGCCTGCACGGCGGAGGACGGCGCGAAGGTCGACGTCGTCCCGCCCGGCCAACTCGGCGACTACAACGTGAGGCCCGGCGTGTTGGCCGAGCTGGTGAACGTCCTGCGCAACGAGTACAACTTCGTCTTCCTCGACCTCCCCGGCGTCGGCCTCACCCACCCGCTCATACGCGAGGCCATTGAGATCTCCGACGGCTTCCTCTTCGTCCTCACCCCACAGTCAGTCTCCCTCGTGTTGGAGAAGATCCGCCCGCTTCTGTTGAAGAAGCCGTATGTGCTCGTGTTGAACAAGTGGGTGCCGGGCCTCCCCGGCAAGTACGAGGTCGAGGCGTTGGGGAGGTCGAAGTGGGGTCAGGCGTCGTTCATCATAGAGGACGATCCCAAGGTAGAGGTGGCCGTGACGCAGGGCAAACTGCCATGCGACATCAATCCACGGCCGAAGTTCGCCGAAAAAACCGACGAGATAGCCGCCTTTATACTCAAGGTCTTCTACTCGCCAAGGTAGCCGCTTAACTCTCGCTTTTTCCAAATCAGGTATGGGAAAGCGGCCAATCATTGTTCGCTGTTGTATACCTGATTTACCAACGTAGGAGAGTGGAAAGTCGTAATAAACGTCGGCAGATTTGAATATGCTTTTTCCATGCCCAGGTCGGCCATACTGGCGTTAACGTTAGTCGCGCTTGCGTTTGCAGCTGTGTACGTTTCCGAGAGCGGCGATGTAGTGTACTACTCGACGGCCGACGGCTTCGGCGCGCTTAATGCGCTGGGCCAACAGCTGTGGTTTGTCAACGCGCCGGGCGCCCTCATAGCGAGCGACCCCATGGGCTCGTGCCTAGCCGCCGCCTACCCTCTCTACAATCAAACTACGTGGCTTGGGACGCGCGTCGAGCTCCACGTCGGCGGGAGGCCCCTCTGGTCCACAGTCCTACCCATCAACGTCACGACCATAGCCACTAACTGTCAAGAGGTGGCGGTGGGCACGCTCCAGGGCTACATTAGGCTGAGGGATGGAAAAGTAGTAGAAACAAACAACGTCGGCCCAGTCTCCTCTCTCGCGTACACTCTAGACGGCAGGCTGCTCTACGCCACGTGGGCTCCCGGCCGCTACGAGTGGGTCAACTTCTGCGGCCATAGGGCTGTCCTCTATAAGCGCGACCAACCTATTCTTTCCGTCGATGGTAAGGAGTATGTGTCGACAGCGGCTAGCTTTGCCTTTCTACCTAAACCACCATTCGCCTCTTCACAGAGGTGCGATCTCGTATATGCTGTAAACTCCACCGTCTACTGGCGCGGCGTAAAGCTGGAGGCTGGCGACACCGTGACCACAGTCGCCGTGTCGGGCGACGATTTAACAGTCGCCGCAGGGACTATAGGCGGGAAAGTGGTTGTATGGAGAAACAGAGTGTTGGCAGCAGTGTTGAACTTGACCTCTATGCCTAGATCGCTTGCATTGTCATATGACGGTCTTACATTGGCTGTAGAGACAGACGTCGGCGTCTCAATGTACAGATTCGAGGTGAAGACGCTGACGCCTGGCCAGTGCCCAAGGGCGAGGTTTGTAGCAGGCCCCGCGGTGTACGACGTAGATCGGCCAGTACAAGTGCTTGTGCTACGTGGCTTTGAACCTAGGATGGTTGACCTCGACTTGGGCTACGGCGTGTGTAGAGACGGCGTTTTGTACTACAAGGTGAAGACAAACGCGAGGGGTCTAAACCTCACCCGTGGCCCCACCACCTACGCCGCCGACGAGGAGAGGAAGGTGCCGGTACTCAACGCGCCAATACGTGAAGTAACGCTGAGGTTCTGTTGTTGGAGGATAAACGGCACCGTGGTATACGCGCCGCCCACCATCACCATAAGCGTGAACGGCCCGACGGAGGTGTGGGCCCTCTACAGCGTTAATCTGCCTAAGACGGTGGAGGGCGGGCCCGGGGTGCTCTACCTCCTCCGCTCCTACGTCAACTTCAGCGCCGCGGGAGTGCCAGTGGCGGAAAACCCCGACTACGTTGTAGCCACATATGATGTGTACTACCTACTCACGGTAGATGCCCTCGGCAACCACACGGAGATATTGCTTAAGCCCGGCGAGAGAGTGCGCATAGTTGCGCCTACAGTGGTCGACTTCGGCAATGGGACGCGCGTTGTGTTTAAGCGTTGGAGCGACGGAGCGGTGCAAGCGTCTAGGGAGGTGGTAGTCAGCGCCCCTGTCCAACTATACGCCGTATATGAGGTACAACACAATGTCACCTTCACCGCGTACAATTGGACTAAGTCCATGTGGCTACCGGCCGGCGCTAGGCTCCAGCCGCCCGCGCCGCCCCAGATATTATACGACGACGGGCAGAAGAGGGTGATCTTCGTGGAGTGGAGCAACGTGCCGGAGAGAGTGACGGGGCCCACCGTCGTTGAGGCCAAGACGGCGACATACTACCGGGTTACGTTGAAGTACCCGTGGGCCTCTGAGACGAAGTGGCCCCCCGAGGGCTGGACGCTGGAGCCGCCGCCGGAGCGGTACCAAGTGCTTTGGGTCTTCAAGGGCTGGAGCCCGTCGAACATGGTCTACGGCCCC
>ERZ1684501.27-NODE-27-length-22222-cov-14.494519_pt1 | contig 22222 bp, 39 predicted proteins | sample MGYA00580191_ERZ1684501 | MGnify/ENA primary metagenome ERZ1684501 (study PRJEB41475, sample SAMN08455322) | hot springs metagenome | biome: temperate mixed forest biome [ENVO:01000212]; feature: neutral hot spring [ENVO:00002181]; material: water | place: New... | reverse complement strand
AGAGGAAGGCGTAATTGGGCGGCCTAGGAAGTCCGTAATTTGTTGCGCCCCCCTCCTGGAGAAGCTTGGCGTGCAGAAGAGTTGCGGGTGTTAGCGCCGCGCCGAGAGAAGTTTTAAATATTTAGTTTTTCCTCCTCTTTCATGTCTAAGACAAAACTCTACGGCATAGAGGCCCCCGCTAAGACGTTTCCACGTGTTGTACACACCCTGCGTCATGAGTTTAGCGGTGTAAGGAGCGTGCTAGACATCGGCGCCGGGAGCGGCCGCTTCCTGCAGTACTTCGTCCACGGCGTCTATGAGAGCGCCAAGGGCACGTGGATAAACGAGGCCAAGCCGCCGATAGAGAGGTATGTGGCCGTAGAGCCATATGAGAAGTCCTGCGAGAGCCTTAGACGTCTAAGCAACGGCGTGGTCGAGGTTGTGTGTGAGCCGTGGGAAGAGGTGAGAGGCGTCTACCTCCGCGGCGCCTACGACATGGTCATATTCTGGGACGTGGCTATGTTTCTCGACCTAAGAGGCTCACACGGAGTTGAAGACCCCGTCGAGGCTCTCACACGTGAACTTGACGCAATGATATCTGTTACCAAGAGGTGGTTCTTATTTTCATTGCACCCAGTGAAGCGTTGCGTGGTCTGCAGGCCCGACTTTCTACGCGTCATGGGCTATCTAGACGACAAGCTAAGAGTTAGGGCGAAGTACATGTGGAATAGAGTCTACGCAAGAGAGTAGCGAGAGAAAATTTAAATATTTAGTTTTTCTACTAAATACATGGAAAACAACTCCCAACTAATAATACCTCCCATAGATGAGTGGGAAGAACCTACCGGAATTGCAAAATGCCTAAAAGAGCTAAAGTATGAAGCGCTGTACGAGCCCTGGGAGGAAGAAGCCAAGCGGTGGGACGAGGTGACTATTGCCCTCCCACGTAAAGACGCCATGTCCTTAGCAGTATTCGACGTGGAATTTGCCACAGAACTGGATGGGGAACGTAGGGAAATCACTTCGCTGTATATTGGTAATGACTACGAAGTAAGGCACGTTGCGGTGAACCTCGACCGGCCAAAATATCCGAGGATAGAGAGCCGCAGACTCAAGCGCCGGTTCGCAAAAATACTATCAATAAGCCCAGAGCCGCCATTTGTGATATTGATTGAGGCTTCGCATAGGGGTGGGCACACCACGTCGAACTTCACCGTAATTCGGCCAAACTGCACCGAAGAGGTTCCAGTCTTGAGGAAGACTGGTTTGAGCTTCACTGCGGCGGTCGTGGACGGAAGGGAGTACCTCCTCCCCCTGGTGTACACTCGCTGACCCACTTTATACTTCCGCTTTTCGACCCCCAAACTTTTTATAAACTTTTACATTTTCTCCCACGTTGCTACCCCCCAACGCCACAGTGAGCCCCCCTGCCATGCGGATGTGCCGACTCCTCCGCCGTGCGCTACTCGTCATCTTGACGCAGTGCAGACCCACGAGTATGTCGCGGCGGAACCTTTAAAGGAGGACTTGTCGGAGGAAAATTTAAATATTTAGAATTTCTATTACACACATGAGTACAGAACTAAACCAAAACACTCAGGGGGTGGAGACCCCCCAAACAACTGAAGAACTACTGAGAAAGTACCTAGAGGCGGACCCGGTGGCACTTGCAAGGGAGAGCATGGAGAAATGGGAAAGAATGCTATGCGCGCCATGTGAAAAAATGGGACTAATCTGCGCCCTAAGGGTCGAAGGAAGGGCTACTGGCCAAGGTGCATATACGACAATAAAGCATATCCTGAGGTTGAAAGGCGAGGCGGTTAAGAAAATACCGAGGAGGAGCCGCTCAGGCAAACATTGGTATGAGACGTTGTGTATTTCTAGCGACTTTACTGGATTCGTTTTCATAGTTAACAGAACAAACAGCGGCAGAGATAACAGTTACATAATAAGATTTGAGAATGGCAAGGCAGTAGAAGAATTCGCCTGGGACTTTTGAAAGCATCATTTTCAATCATTTTCCTTTAATGATGACGTGTCCGCTGGTCTGAAGGGCCCCGCTTGAGCGGGGAACGTGTTGAGAGAACCCGCCTGACTCTCTCTCTTTTCTCCAAGCCCTCCTCTCTTTTTTCCTAATTCTCTAGTGGAGATAGCCTTAAATATTTGGAGTTTCTAGTGTGGCATGTCGCAGAACTTAAAAGAGGGAACCCACGTAGAAATCCCAGAAAAAGTGGCGCAGTTTTTGAACGAGAGGCATGTGGCGGCGTTGAGGAAGATGTTGGAGATACGCGACGTCGTTTTGCAATTCAGCCAGAACGAGGAGTTGAGGAGGATTGTGGAGCCGCTGAGGGAGTTTCCAAGGCTGAGGTTCAAGGTGCAGGTTGATAAGGAGCGCAAGATTGTGAGAGTGGTTCTGCCCTACGGCGAGGATGTTGTATATGACTTGAGCCCGCTGAGCGTATATCGCGCGCTGGCCGAGAGCTACGTGAGCCTTGTCAACGCCATTGCGGCTAAGCTGTGCGCGAAGCACCCTGCGCACTGCTTCCCGCAACAGCCAGACGTCGAGCTTGAGGCCGTCACAGACGGCGGCTCCATCAAGCTAATCTACGGCGGGGTCGAGCTCGGCGTAGAGGAGTCCCTCGGTTACAGCGGCATTATGCACATGTTGTACATGGCATACCCAGAGCTACTGCGCAAGACGCTAACACCGTAATAGTACTTTCCCCATCGGAGAGAGAAACCTTAAATATTTTGAATTTCCTTTTCCTACATGACACAGAACTCAAAAGAGGAAACCCAGCCCACCGCCCCACGGTGGGCGAAAAACGAAGAAAACCGGCGGATGGGGGGCGCTATGGGCACTGTCGAAGTGCCTTCTGCATATAGGTGGGAGGTGGGGGAGGCCTCGACGAAGTGGTTCAACCAGTTGGAGGACTGGGCCGTGCGCGGCCTCTGCATGGCTGGCTCTGTCGAGGAGTGTGTAAGACACAGCGGCTTGCCAAGAGACATCGCCACATATGAGTGTGCGCTAGCTTTAAGAGTTGCTAAGAAAACCCCGCTCTGCTACATAGCAAACGTGGAGGGGCTTGAGCGTGACAAGGCCTACTTCGTAATACGTCGCGACGCGGGAGTCGGCTGGGCTGTGTACTACAATCCGTGGAACGGCCTCATTGTCGCCACAAGGTTCCCCGCGGACATGTACGGCCAGGTGGCAGGGACAGTCCACGGAAATTACAAGCTAGCAAAACAGAGACTCGTGCACGCGGAGATAGTGCTCGAAGATTGGAGAATTGTGAAGAGAGACTCCTACCCAGCGGTAGGGCCATGACAGAGTACGAGCGCCTCAGGAGGTGGCTAGAGGAGACATTTGGCTCACGTATAATATCGCAAAGCGTCTTGGTAGAAGACGGCATAGCTGTCATTGAAGAGGAAATAGACATGTCGCCAGAGGCGGCAATATTATTGGACGACGTCTACGACGCACTGGGGCTAAGGGGCGCGCCATGGATAATCGAAGAGGACGTGGGAACAAGGAGAGTGATAAAGTTTCCTGTGGTGGCGGTATGATGGAGGTTTACAGGATGGTGGGTAGGGTTGTGTACGTTTGGTCACAGCATGTCAGAGCGCGGCTGTACATGGCGGGGGGCGCCGTTGGCTCGATATGGGACACTATAGTCGTGTTAGGCTCTGGCAAGTACTATGGGGCGTTGCACTTTGGCACTGACGGCTCTCTCCACACCGATGTCAAGACGCTTGAACGCACGCTGGTGGCGCTCTTGGCGGGGCACGCCGTGGGGAGAGTGGAGGTGAAAGACGACGAGGTGTACTTCGCCTACAGTTACCCCGTCCAGCTGTACTACTTCAAGGTGGACGACACTGTGTTCGTGAAGATTTGCGACATGGTGTATGAGCTGGGAGGGAGGGCTGATGCCATGCGCAACGCCGAGGCATTGTTTGCACCCACGCCAGAGAGAGTGAAAATTGTGAAAGATTTCCTAGAGGCGTTGCCATGAGCGAAGTCCCCGCGGCGTATAGGTGGAAAGTTGTGGAAGACGTTGAATTTGCGACGTATATCCCGCTTAAGGCAGTGCAATGTAGATGCTCTGCGGCGTGTGTAAACTGTGTTGCCGCCATACGGGGCCTGCGGTATCCATACCGCAGGCTCAAGTGGTTCTGCGACGAGGCGAAGAAGATTGCCTTGTTCTCCCCAGCATGCTACATACTTTCACATGGGCTTGGCGAGGACGAGGTGTACTACGTTGTTATGCGCGACGTGGGAGTCGCATGGGCCATACGCAGAAGTCCCAACAATCCAATTTTTCTCAACGTGTCGCAGTTTGGAATAGAGGAGTTAGCTAGCCGCGAGGAGGCCATTAGGCGTATTGAGTTTGAGGCGTACAACCGCGACTATAGGAGTGTGGTTATTGAACTGGAGGGGTTCAAAATAGTGGGCAGGACGTTGACTGTGGTATGAGCGATATTATCTACGTTAGGGGGCCCACGGCGCTGTGGGAGGCGGTGTTCAAATTTGGCGTTGACCCGCCTGTGGAGGGACTGCGCCTCATGGGCGTGGCTGTGATTGCACGCGACGCCAAGGACGTGGCTCTGTGGTCAACACTCGCCGCCACACATGAGGAGAAGATTGCCATGAAGGACCCCGACATTGCGAAGGCTCTTGCAGACGGTGCTTCTATCGCGGGCGCAACTGTGCTGAGGGCCGCCGTGGTGGACGACGTGGTGGAGGCATGCGCAGACGTACTCCACCACCACCTGGCCTTGACCTACCTATTCGCCGTAGCACGGCTAATAGGCGCGAAGCCGCTCGTAGAGGAGGGAGAGTACCGCGGCCATAAGTACGTCGCGGTGGCCCTGTCGGAGGAGGGGCTGAAAGGCATACTAGACGCAATACATGAGGGCATTGACAGAATATGCCAGAGGGAGAGGTGCCCATGACTTGTGGCGACGACGTAAAGGTGGCGGTGGCCAAGGCGCTTATGCGCTACGCCACAGAGGGCGAGCGCAGAGATGGTTTCATTGTGATAGAGTACAAGGAGAATGTGGCGGAGTGGCGGAGTGGAGAAGTGCGTTACGTGGCAAAGGTGGTTAGGTACCCCACCGTGGAGATGGACTCGCCCGATGGCAAGGTGCGCGCAGAGTTCTGGCTCAGGCGTAATGGCGAAGTGGTGTTCGGCTGTTGGCTCGACTTCTACCCAGGCACGCCACCTGGCTACTACTTCAACTGCCACGGCAAGGAGTGTCCCAAAGGCGCAATAGAGGAAGGCTTAAGGTTACTGGGCCTATGATTGGCAAGTGCAAGGAGCTCCTGGAGAAAATTGAACGCACATACGCCCTCTGCCTGCGGCGGTGCACCACCACGCCGATTGACCGTGTCGAGGAGTGTCTGATTAACTGCATGAAGAGCATTGAACACCTCCGCAAAGAGTACATCTTCAGTGGATGTGACGAGTCTTTTCTCCCGCTGTAGGGCTATGCCGCGGTGGCCCAAAGCAAGGCTTAAGGGGGAGCGGCTGATGGTGCATAGTATCCGCTTGTCGAGGTGGCTGTACGACGCCGTCCTTGATACCGTGAGGCGGGGCGTTGCCCCCAGCGTCTCCGAGTACGTGAGGCAAGCCGTCGTGGACATGTTGCGCTATGGAGAATACTGCGAACCCCCTCCTATGGAGAGGCAGAAAAGCGGCAAGTCGCCGCTGGTGGTGTTCAACTTGACGCAGTGGGCACGGAAGCAACTAGAGGAGCTTGTGCGCTACGGGGTTTACAAGACTCTCTCAGACGCCGTGCGCGCCGCTGTGTGGAGAGCGCTGAGGGGCGGGTGCGGGGAGAGACGCACCGCGCCGCCGACGCCACGCGTAGAAGAGGGGGACGACGCGGTGGAGCTCTTGGCCGGGCGCGCCCCCGCACCGCCCCCACAGGCCGACCCGCCGCCCCCGCCACAGAGGCCGCAGTTGCCGCCTCTGGAGGGGACTCTGATATTGACGGAGCAGGAGGCCATGTGGGGAGATGATATGTGGAGCCGCGTCGCGCCGTGTGTCAAGACGCTCTACGTGTTCAACTGTAGGCAAAGTGGCGCCAAGTGCGCCAACACGCTTGAGAAGTACTACCTGGTAGACATTGAATGCACAAGGAGGAGGGGAGTGGAGATATGATTGTCATAGACTTTAGGACGTGGGACGGAGTCAAAAAAGCTGTTATCTACGCGCTTAGGAGACTTGTGGCAGAGGCCAAGGGGACTGTGGTGGGGGTTAACGCTAGCAGAGTGTACAAAGTCATTTATGGAGCGCGGCCTGACAACGGGGACCTCGCCCCAGCCCACGCTGAGTTGTTAATTCATGCAATCATGGACGTGGCGGGGGACTGCATTGTGACACAAATTAGAAAACGCGGCGGCAGGCGGAAGGGCCGCCTAATGTTAATGGACACACAATGTCTGAAGCAGAGGCTTGGGCTATGAGCCGTGGCAAAATGAGTGCAAAGACGACGGTGTTGTTGCCTAGGTGGGCCTATGAGCGGATTAAGGAGACCGTGGCTAGGGGCGAGTACTTCTCTATTAACGAGTTTATCCGCCGCGTAACTGCGGAGTTTCTAGATGGCGGCGAGTACTGCCAAGCGGCGAGTCCCGGCGGGGGCGGGGTCGTGGTGTCTGTGTCTCTGCCGCTCGACTTGTACAACAGGGCAAAGGAGCTTGTCAAGGCTGGCCTCTACGGCACTGTGGGGGCCGTGGTTAGGGCCGCGGTGGCGAAGAAGCTCGGCGGCGAGTGTACACAACCGCTACAACGGTTCACGAGGAGGAGGGGTTTCCTCACCTGGAGGTGTGGCCGCGTAGACTTCGTAGGCGACTGGGCCGAGTTGAGGAAGGCCGTCGAGTGTGCGCTCAAGTACATTGCGGCTGGAGCACGCGGCCGCGTGATAACTGTCAACACTGTGAAGCTGGCGAAGACGCTGGGGCTCACTGACGGCGGCCCAGTGCCGCCGGCCTACGGCGCCGCCATGCTGATGGCGGTGGAGGAGGTGGCCGACGGCTGTATAAACGGCCACGTGAAGAGGGCGAGCAATGGCGGAAAGAGGCACACAATCGTAATAGACGCGCTGTGTATAAAAAATAAGCTGTTTGGCAAAAAATGAGGCGCGACTTGAGCACCATGCAGAAGAGGCACAAGCGGAGGTGCAACGTGGAGAGACTACGCGAGGAGTTGCGCTCCTTGTTGGATGAAGCACTTGAAACATGCGAAGACTATGGCTACGAGTGTGGCCGCGCAGAGTGCAACAGCGAGGGGTGCCTCTACAACTGCCACTACGGCAAGTCGCAGGAGCTCGTAGACCAAGTAATAGAGTTACTGAGAAAAATGGGGTGCCTATGAGGCCCGTCTTACGACTCGTTGGTAGCGTGGATACGCCTGGCGGCGTGGTTAAAGTGCGCATCTTCCGCGGCGTTGTGAAGGCGGTGAGGCGCTACCGCAACAAGAAGTGGTGGACTGAGACTGTCTACGCCACGCCAGATGCTGTCGCCATTGTCCATGTCGCATATGGCGACAGGAAGTGGGCATTAATATTAGTGAAGGGAGGAGTTATAACATGGCGGCCGCTATGAGCGCCACTGTGGCACATATCAGGGATTGGTACGCTTTGCCCATTGCGGGGGCCGACGACGTTATTAAACTCATAAGCGTGTTGACCTCCATACGCACAACAAACGTGGGCGAGGACCCGCGCGAGGTGGCGGACGAGTTGGCGGATTTGCTGTGGAAGTGGCTTAGGGAGAAGGTGGCGGAGGGGGTGATATGCGACTACGCCACCAGAGTCGTGGACGCCGAGGTGGGGCCGGTGGTCAATGTGCGGCTCCGCTACAAACGCTTCCCCTATGTCTACGACACAACAGTCTACATCTTAGTCACAAGGGACGCCGTGATGCAAGACGGCGTTGTCCACCTCAAGGGCCTGGGCCTCACGTGTAGCGGCGTCCTCGGCGCATTGGAGTGGGCCATGTTCGCCCCCTTTGAGCGGCTCCGCCGCTGGTGGCGGAGGAGGCGTGCTAGATGCGAGTTCGACGTGGGGCCGGTGAAGGCGCGCATGGACACAGACGTGGGCAGGGCCGTGGCGGCGCGCATAGGCAAGTACGCCTGCAAGGTTAGGAGCGTGGAGGAGGTGCTCTACCTCCTCCTCAACGAGCTGAGGATAGACGCCGCTGGGACGCTCTTCGAAGACCACGTGGAGAGGCCACGCGACGTGGCGAAAGACGTGGCGAGGGCGGTGGGGATGTGGCTACTCAAGCTCTGGGACTTGGGCATTTTAGACACCACCTATGAGCGCGTCCGCGACAACTGCGCAGTCGTGGAGCTGTGGTACGGCGACAAGTACGTCGAGGTGAAGATATGCGTGGAGAGGGAAGGGCTGAGGCCCAGACTGTCGAGAGTGTGCAGGGGCAGAGACCTAGGCGGACCGTTCTGCTAGGGCCATGCTCCGCCTAGTCGTGGGAAAGAGGAGGGCCTACCTGGTGCAGGACAGCAAGGGGAAGGTGTACAAGATTGCCTCTTTTGACGTTGAGGGGGTCAAGTGGTGGCGCGACCTCTTCGGCGGATTTGAGGTGGACGACTCGTGGAGCAACATGGACGTGGCTAGCAAGGCGTACATCTTCGCCAAGGTGTACCCCTACGCCAAGTCGCCCGCGGCGCTGGTGAGACTACTACGCGAAATGGACGACTTCGAAGCCGTCTACTGGGCCTTCACAATACAGCGCTTCGGGGCAAGGGCCATCTACGCATTCAAGCGCCTGTTCAGAGTATGACAACGCGTCAAGAGCGCGAGCTTCGGGACATGTTAATGCGGTTGGGGTTCACGTACGATAGGAGGAGGGGAGCGTGGGTCAGGGGCGACGTCGTTGTCACCGCTGTTGGCAAAGCTGAGGATTAACAAGGAGTGTGACTGTTAAGTAATAGGGAGAGAAAGTTTAAATATTTAAGCTTTCTTTTCTTACATGTCCCAAGAAATGGTACAGGAAAAAGTAAATTGGAGCGCGGTGGCGCAGAAGTGGGACGCGCTAACTTCTGGCGCAACGATTAACCATAAACTGGCGAAGAAGTTGGCGAAAGTGTTGTTCTGGGTGTCTCTAAACGTTGCCGTCAACGGAAACGACTTGTTTGAAATGTGGAAACAGATAAACGTTAGCGACAGGATTACACATAGAGAGGTGGTCGAACTTATTGAAGATGTGGATGTGGCCGTCAGCGTGTTCCTGTGGTCTCTACAAGACGCTAACCTAGTTGATTTAGTTTCGCCAACGCTAATTGCCAGAGACGAAGGCTCTGACGTGGTTGAACTGGCGTGGGGAGTTGTCTACGGCAGTAGAAAACGCTACCTGGTATTACGTATTACGCAGAGGGGTATTGTGACAAAGACGCGTGTCAAGTTTAGTGGCAATATACTACACGGCTTTGCAGTGGCGGCATTTGGCTAGGCTTTTTTCACTGGAGTAAGTTTAAATATTTAAACTTACTTAGTGAGACATGTCTCAAACACAAGACGCGGTAGAAGTTAAAAAATTGAGGGGCAGGGTGATTAACATAGCGGCGCCGGACACGATAATACGTATCTTCGCATTAAAAAGGGGGGAAGTGGCAGACGTCTTTGTTAGGCGAATGGGCGACACCATTGAGGACTACTACACCGTTGTACAAGACGTGATTTTTGAAATAGACCGCGCGAGAGCTACGGCGGTCTATTGGGCACTTGTCCTAGCCGCGATTAGTGGGCGCGTCGTGGAGGAAGAGGTGGACGTCTACTACGCAGAATACGGCAACTTGGGGCTCTACTACTTCGACGGACATTTGGTATACGCCGTCAACAGCTTGACACACGCCGTGCGCGACCTGGGCACACCAAAGGACGGTATAAGATACGCTTCAGAGTATTTTAGTGGAAAGACGTTAGAGGTCGTGAAGGCGTTTATAGAGGCGTTGCCCAAGAAATAACACACGCTTTATAATATCAATACTTTCCGTCCCCGGCGGGGATTTTTTCGCTCATTTTAATGGCGCCTGTTGGTTTTTAAACCTTTCGCGTATTTTTGTGGGGTTGGTACACCGCTTTCAGTCCGCTATAGCTAGCGGAACGGCCAACGTCTCATAGGCTCACCGAGCGCCGTGGCATTGAGTAGCCCACGTAAGCCGTGTACACCTCGGTGGTGCGGATGCGCCTGTGCCCCAGCACCTCGCGCACCTCGTTAGGCGTCCAGCCATCTTGCACAAGGAGCTTGACAGCAAACGCATGGCGCAGGAGGTGCGGCGACATGCTACACCCCACGAGGCGGCGGGTCTCCCTGTAGACCCACTCAGTGGCGCCGCGCCTAGACACGGGGAATAGGACGTCGCCGCGGCCTCTGAATATAATATATCTTTGTAATAAGAATAAAATCTCTGGCGGCGTAGGCACGACGCGGAAGCCGCCCCCCTTGGCGCCCTTAATGCGGACTAGACCCCGGTCGAAAAACAAGTCCTCTACCGCGGCCTTCAAGGCCTCGCTAATTCTAGCCCCCGTGTAGCTTATGAAGGCCACGAGCACCAGGGAGTCCCGCTCCCACGCGCCTGGCTTCCTCACCTCCTGGCGGAGGGCCTCATAGAGCTTCTGCACCACGGTGAGGGATGGGATTCTCCAGCTCCCCTGCTTGACCACTGGGCACGTGGTGGGCATGTCTCACACTCCCCGGGGGTTTATATGCTTGCACACTTTGAATCGTCTTGCGTCAAAGTGTGTAATGGGGGCCCTAAAGCGGCCGCCAATCCTCATTGCACAGTTTGGCCCCAACTGCGCAAGCGCACGAACAAATGCACACAAGGGCCACAAGCGAATATGAAAATACACAACAATATGTATAACAATAGCTCAATGTGTACAACGGCGGAACCTCTAAAGGGGCATATGTCGGAGAAAAATTTAAATATTTAGAATTTCTATTACACACATGAGTACAGAACTAAACCAAAACACTCAGGGGGTGGAGACCCCCCAAACTCCCCAAACCCCGCGTCAATTAAGAAAACTAGTAAAAATCGCAATAAAGAAGGAAGTGAGACCAACTAAAATCATCAAAGTTCCAAAGAGGGTATATAATACGATACGTAGCTTCGTAGAAAGCTCGTTGAAGAAAGAGTATGTCTGGAACACCGGTTACGACATTGGCGACAAGGTGGTGTTCGAAAAGCCTGAGAAGTGGTTACTTATTGTGAAGAAAGAGGTGGAGGTGCGTGAAGGAGAAAATGTTGCCGTGGCTGTGCTTAAAATAAACGGTAGGACAGTAGATGTCGTTGCTGAGTATGTAATAGATTATGAATATGTGTTCAAAGGAGTTGTAAGAGTTAACAACGAGACCATAGACGACTTTGACCAGATAGTGGCAGAGGAGGAGGTACCGTTTGCCAGACCCATATTCGGATATGAGATTAGGGAAATGTTTGAGCAATTCTTCCAGGTGGAGTATTATATATGATGGCGCAAACACAATTCGAAGTACTAGTTAAGAAGGGCAAAGTATTGGAACTACAATCAGAATACAAGGACGTAAGGATAACGATGGTAGAGGCTGGGAGTGGATACTGGCATGCGATTATTAGAATCAGTACGCATGATTACATAAAGGAGGACTACGCAGTGCTTGACTACGACTGGAACCACTACTTAGACATAGTGAGGGAGACGGGGGAGGACGTGCTGTCAACGCTAGCCGCCGCCTTGTGTTGTGGAAAGATTGAAACGAGAGAAGAGACAGTATACTACGCAAATGTCCGCGGGCTGGACTTGTTCTACTTCGCTAGCCAGAAATTGGTATACATTGTTGACAGAGAAGGAAATGCGCACGAGTTGGGCGGTCTCAACGACGCCGTTTACTACGCCAAGGACGTCTTCGAAGGCGAAGACTTGCAGACTGTTGAGAGATTCGTAGAGCAGGTAAAGAACATGTTGAGTATATGATATACGTCTGCTGTAAGGAGAAAAGAGAGTGTGTCCGTGGTAGCAATCCGTTGTACGTGGCAACCATAGCAATGGGTCTGCTTACCGTATCAAAAAATCTGTCGCCCCAGGACGAATGGCGTGAATATCCAAAATACACAAAGGCGTGTTGGAAGAGGTGGTGGCGCCCGTATGGATGCACCATATTCGTGTCTGAGACTCTGCCAAACGACTTTATTGACGTTACCAATGAAGTTGTACAAGGATACGCCGAGTTGATGAATGTGAGGTTCAACGTGCCTAAGGAAAAATTCGTCGAAAACTACTGGCGGGGGTAGCCATGGGCGAAGACAGGATTGCATTTAACATCTCAAAATGTGAGTACATGGGTATAGCTAGAAACTTCTACGAGCTGTGGCACATCGCTGAGGGCGACAGGGACTACGCGGAGTGGGCGCTTACGGATGGCGTTGGATTTGCCATACTACTGGGACTTACGCCCATGATAGACCGACCGCCATTGGGCTTCTACAATATGGTGTGGGGGAGATGGCGTAACGACAGGATTATAATCGCTGGCGACTACACTGGGGAGCTGACGAGAGTTGACGAGATGTGTCCACTATGGAGGAGCATAAGCGGTTTGGTGGATTTGGCAGTTGCTGACTTCTTCATATACTTAACTCAGAACGCCCCTGACGAGGAGGCGAAGAGGAGGTACCGTGGCGTTGCGCTCTACTTGCTCTGGCTGGCATTAGGTACAAAGTTCACAGTTGCAGACCCGCAGAGGATAAGAATGGAGGTTGCTGAGATAACCGTTGAAACTGGTTCGTTGTCGTTGGCGCTTGACGTGGTTTACAGCAGGATGACAGAGACATGGAAATACTGCCCAGACATCATCGAGGAGTATGAGAAGCCACAGCCATATTACATAGCGTCTGGATGCTGGGCTTCGATTGCTGACAAGCAATTGGAAATACTAGACTACACAAAAGTCTTTGAGACAGACTTGCTTAGCGACTACACAGTAATACCAAGCGACATCGCTATGGCGTGGGATGGATTCTTAAAGATGGTGGAGGAGTGTCCCGATAGCCCCGAGTGTTGAGGCCATGAGTAGGTTCGAAGATGAGAAGAGGGAGAGGAGACCCATCTGGTGGAAGGTCTACGAGGGCGGGGAGGGGTGGGCCGTCTTCGACGACGGCTCTGCCGTGGTGTTGTTTAGGTCAGATGACCGGCTTTCCCTCATGTGGGCGTTGCACATAGCTAACTGGCTTGAGGCGGAGGGGAAGCAGGTGGGCATGATGGCCATAGACATTGCCTTCTACTGTGAAGGGGCCAAGAAGATATTGGAACGCATAGGGGAGGGCCACCTCCTCTCTTGCGACAAGGCGCGCAGAGTCTAACTCGTCTTTTTTCCACATCCCCCCGAGTACTGTTTTTCTCTTTTTTCTAATTCTTCTTTCCCCTATCCTCCTTTTTTCTCTTCCCGGGTGTAAACATTTAAACGTGTACTTTCCTGTGTTACATGGCTCAACGGGAAAGAACAAGAAAGCAAAGCCTAACGGTGACGTTAGGCCAGGAAACGGTGGGCCAGTTGAGACGGTGGGCCAGCGACCTCGGCATATCTGTAAGCGCGTTGGTGGAGATAATAGTGAGGACGTGTGGGCAGGAGGTGGTGGTGCGTATAAGGCAGAGGGGGCCATGAGGCGGGGCGCTGGCGTTAAGAGGGTCTTTAGTCGCGTTCCGGAGTCGTACCTGCTGGCGATGGTTTTCATGGCGCCACTTGTGCTGGGCATTATTCTTAACCTAACTACGATGGCCGAAAGGTCACATGTCGCGGTGCTGAACGCCACTGCGACGCGCGGCGGCTTCTACCTCGTGTTACGTTTTGACACAAACGTCTCTGGCGTCTTTGCCGAATACTCGCCACTGTACTACTCTACCAAGCTGTGGAGCGTTGGTACGTGCAACGGGACGCGCTCCGATTTGGCACACTTTACGCGTGGGCAGGTGGCCGTCTGCCACTTCCCAGCCACATTGCCAAACGGCACCAGGTACACGCTCAATGTGCTCACCGTAGACCCGCAGGGGTACACGTGGGTGTTGGCTAGGGGGGTGGAGGTGAGGGCCATATGTCAGCCATAGCTTCATTGTTTAAGAAACTCTTCGCTCGGAAACGTAGAGATGGTACCCTACCGCCTGAGGAGACGTACCGCTACCTTGAGGTGGAGAGACGGTTGATAAGGTGGCTAGTGGAGACGAGGAGCGTGCTCATACACTCAGACGTCTTGGCCACCATTGTCCGCCAAGTGATGGGCGCAGACCCGCGCGCGGTGGCCGACAGACTGGGCTTTGCCAGAGTATATGGAGACGGGGAGCGGGAGCTCTACATATACGCCCCGCTCCTCGACGACGGGGACGTGGAGCTTGTGAGGGGGGTGGTGGGGGCGTCCTACCTCCGCGCCAGGCTCAGCTGTCTAAACGAGGTCGTGGCGGCGGTGTTGTACAGCCGCCTGGCGGCCCCATGGGAGCGCGGCGACCCAATGGCGTGGTACCACGGCACGCTGATAAGCGACTTCTACGAGATAGTGGACGAGGTGGTGAAAGTGCCTGGCTACTTGCCCATCACGTACTACCGCGTGGGAGACGTATGGATTCGCGAAATAAGAAGGCCGTGTAGCGAATTTATGTGGCCATATGACCAGTCTACGTGCGTGGAGTATGAATACGTCGCCCCGGTGGTATCTTTAAAATCGGGGAGTTTCTAGGGGACATGGCTGAGCACCGGGACGAAATTAGGGAGTTTGTCAACAACGCTGTTGAGATGTTGAAGTTCAACGCCTTGGCGAGGGCGTTGGCAGGCGAGCTTCTGCTAAGGGTGCGTATCTCGCTTGCGCACCAGCTACACGTGCTAGACAGCTTGCCGTTGCACATACTGCCAAAAGAAGAGGTAGACGAGGTGTTAAAATGGCGAGAAGAGGTCGCCAGATTGATAAGAAAGATAGACGAAACGCTTTACGATGTAACAGGCGCACACCTTTTCCCTCCCACCCTCAACTAAACTTTTAAACCCCCGCCCCTTCTAAAAACGGCCCCGTGGAGGGGACGCGGGTGCCTGCCCCCGCACCCCCGTGGTGGTGCCGAGTGGCCCTCCTTAGCGAGATGATTGGGGCGTGGGCCCCCGGTGAAGCGGGGCTAGGGGGCGTTCCTCCCCAACACGCGCTCTATGGCGATTCTCCAGTAATAAGTCCACGCCACTGAGTGGACGTATGAGTAGTCCGTGGGTGTGAACCAGCCCCCCAGTGGCAGGTCGTAGAGGGGCTCTGGGGGTGGGCCCAGCTCCACTACGCCGCGGCCCACCTCTATTCCCAGCGCCAGCACGCGGCCGCTCTTAGACGTCCTCACTCTCACGTGGAAGTCGAGGAGGGCTGACCTGTGGGGCTCCCCCACCGCGGAGGCGGCCCGCTCGACGGCTCTGGCTACCTCCCCCACGTAGGTCTCCACTGCGGACAGCCACTGCCTGCGGCCCCGCCGCCCCTCCGCAAGCCAGGCTGGGAGGTAGTACTTGAGCCTGACGACGCAGGGCTCGCCCTCACACTCCTCGCCGCCTGCGTCCCAGTGGTCAACTGTTACTGTGACATAGCCGTCCCCCCGCCTGCGGGCGTAGAGGGACAGCACCTCCCCTGGCCTGGGCACGTAGGGGGCGACCACGTCTGCCAGAAGTACCATGCATAAAACCTTTGCATGTGGCTGGAAACGGTTATATTTGAGTGGTCATTTGCCAGCATGGCGGCGGAGGAGATAAGGGACTTGTTCAAGCAACTTCTTGAGCACTTCGAGTACGCCAGTTACGACTTTGGCGAGGCGGTTGAGCACATGGAGGACGCCGCGAGGGTGGCCTGCGACATCGTGAGACTGTGCAAAGCCGCGGCTGGTCTCGGTCCCGAGGAGGAGGAGATGTGCAAGAGGGCCGCCACCTTCGCGCGGCTGGGAGAGGAGCTTTACACGGCGGACGGCCCCTGCCGCATGTACGCGACGTACAGGGAGTACCTCAAGGGGAGCGGCTCCCCCTAGCCCACCTGTCTCACAAACGTCTCTACCACTTTTGCGACGTCTTCGCCAAAGAGTTTCCTGGCCTTTTCCACAGCAGTGGTGGCTGGGCCTAGGTACTCCGTGCGACCGCCGTCGAGCGCTACGTAAACTACGCCATCTAGGTGGTAGAGCGACAAGTGGCAACACCTTCCCACACGCGCGGCGGCGTCCCTAACCTCGAACCTGCCAGCCCCCAGACGTGGCAAGGCCAATGAGGGCCAGGACCAGGTACTCCACACCGCCTAGGTGCGGATCCGCCGACAGCTGGCCCCAGTAGAGACTGTAGGAGAGACGCTTAACCTCCTCTATTGCACCGCGGCGGAGGTGGAGGAGGGCCTCGTCTGGCCTCACCACGTAGAGCCTTGCCCCGTAGCCAAGGGCGGAAACCTCCACCGACCTAGCTCTGAGGACAGAAACCTCCACGCAGAAAGGAGGGCGGGAGTATATAACCGTGGCGGGGGCATATGGCGGGATGGTGTTAGCTTTGTCTAGCTTTTTCATATACATGTAAAGCGTTTGTGGCTATTCGCTTTTGCTATTCGCTTATCGCTCTCCGAATGTTGATGTTTGTAAAGGGCGCTTTATTATTAATAATTATTTTTTTCTCTTATCTACTAAAAAAAGAAAAGAAGAAAAGAAGGCGGGCAAGCACGGCGAATAGCAAAGCGAATAGCACAGCGAATAGCAAAAGCGAATAGCTTTTGAAAAACACGCGCTTATACCCCCAGGTGAGAGGTGTTGAAAAAATGGGGGGGAGGGGGGGGGGACCTTTGGAGAAAAAAGCTATTCGCTTTTGGCTCTCCGCTGTGCTATCGGCGAAGTCCGGTAGTGGCTATTCAATGGCTCTTCGTGGGTGAAAGCTTTTTATACATTTGAAAATTAATTAGACATGGCGGAACAATTAATCGAAAAGAAGCGTAATAAGACTATTCTACTGACGGAGGGCGCGGCGAAGAAGCTTGCCGAGCTTGCGGAGACGCTTGGGGCGTCTGAGTCTGTCGTAGTAGAGCTCTTGATAAGGAAGTACGGCGACAAGCTGGTCGAAGAGTTCAAGTTATGAGCGAGGGGCTGTCTGAAGTAGCTCGCAAGCTCTACGGCTTTGGGCTCAACGTAGTCCCAATATGCTCGGACAAGAAGCCTTGCACGTCGTGGTCGCCAGAGTCTAGAATGGAGTGGAAAGAGATAGAGCGTCTTTTGCCTAAGGCAGAGGCAGTGGCAGTTGTTGGAGGACCAATAGAGGGCGAGGAGTACTACCTGGTGCCTATAGATATTGACGACCCAGACGTGGCGCATGAAGTTATGTCCCAAGTGTGGGGAGAGGGCTGGCTGAAGACGCTGTGCTCTAGCCAGTGGGCCCTCTGCGTCAAGACGGGGCCTAGGCCAAAACACCAGGTGCAGTGCGAAGGCGACGTGTGCCACGCCCCCAACGGGGACGTCCCCGCGTCGCAGGTTAAGCGGGGTCTTGCGGTAATAGTCCGTGTACCAAGACGCTGTGCCCCGCAGTCCTCTGTGCGCAAGGGCTCCATTGAGGTGTTGGCCAAGAACTACCAGCTCGTGGCGGGGAGACATCCCTCTGGCTTGCAGTACGAGCTCCTCTCCCCGCAGTACGGCCCAGGCGAGCTCGTCTCGTGCGAAGAGCTCCACCGCCTCATAGCTCTCTTAAACGCACCTGGAGAGGCCGTCCAACAGGCGCCCCCCGGGCCCGTTGGCTGTAAGACGTGGCGCCAGCTGTCTGACGACGACAAGGACCTCCTCCTCCAAGCGCTGAAGCCCCTCTGGCTCGCCGTGGACTCCCAGGGTGGCCACTACCACGACCGCTTGACGTTCGCCGTGGCCTCAGTAGCGGCGCGCAACTGTATAGCATATGAGGACATCTACGCTGTGTTCGTCGCGCTACTGGAGTGGGCCAAGGCGAGCGGCATTGACAGCGAGCGCGACGTGCAACACCACTTAAGCGTGGTGGATTGGGTCTATGGGAGGGGCGCGGCGCGCGGCACCATCTGGGGCTTCCGCCGCCTCTCGGAGGTGGTGGAGGAGGCCGCCAGCGCGGTGGGGGAAGACCCCAAGCAGATACTAGCGATGGTACAGACCGCCATTGGCTTTGAGCCGGGGGGAAAAAGCGAGTGTATCGCAGTAAGGTACGCGGTAGGGGAGGGCGGGTCTAAGCCCACCGGCCTGCTCTGCAACGAGAAGGGGCGTGGCGTCTTCTACATAAGCAAGGAGAAGCCCAAGAAGAGGAAGAAGAAGAAGGGCGGAGAAGAGGAGAAGAGTGAAGAGGGGGAAGAAGAGGAGAAGCGCGAGAGCTGGAACAAGCTGATGCTTGTAAACGCGTGGCTAGAGACTGCGGTGAAGTACAGAGACGTCCTCCTCGACATTGTGTACATCAGCTCTGTTGTTGGAACCCCCGAGGGCAGGCTGGAGTTCCCAATGGTGAGACTTGAGGAATTTGTGAAACGGGTGTCGGAGTTTAGACAGCCGTTCTTCTCAGTGGACTGGTCTGTAATTCTCACAAGCGGGAAGTACCCCCTCGTAGAAGACGCGGTGGTAAGCGGCTTTGTATGCGACCCCTCGGGCAAGATTAAGTGCGGCGTGAGGGACTACTTCAACGTCGGCATTGTGCAAAGCCCAGACTTGGGAAAGGCGAGGAGGGCCCTGGAGCTACTCGACCAAGCCGCCCAACTTCACCCGAACCCGACTCGCTTCATGGCCGCAGTTGCGCTAGCCTCCTTCACGGCGTTTTCGTTTACACAGAGGCGCTTCAACGTGAGGCCAAAAATGCCTGCCGCGGTGGGCCCCGCGCAGACTGGAAAGACACAAGTCGGCAGGATTTTGAATGCAATGTTTACGCCGAACATAAATACGGTCTACTCAGTGGGGAGGGTCTTCACGCCAGCCCGCCTCGGCCGCATGCTCTCAACTAACCACGTTCTTACAACTCCAGTGACGCTCGACGAGGCGTATCTCCTCTTCACCCGGCCGGAGCTCACCGAAATCTTGAAGCACTACGTCTCGTCGAAGGACTATGCTTGGGAAACGGCCCACGGCCAGAAGTGGCCAGCGACGCCTGGGCTGTTCTTGACAGCAAACATGCTTGAGGTAAACGACCCGGCGATTGAGGACAAGCTCGTCATTATCGAGTTCCCCACGCAAATTTCTCCGCAGAACAAGCAGAGGTTCCACGAATTGCTAAAGGAGCTTTCTGAGGCTCTGCCCCACCTGGGCGGCTACTACCTAAAGTACGCAGAGGAGCATTGGGAAGAGGCCAAGAGACTCATTTTAGACAGTGCAGTGGAGAACTGGGAGCAAGCCGCGGTGGACTACTTCCTCCTCGTGGCGCGCCAGTTGGGCTACATCCCCCAGCCCCTGGCCGACGTGCAGTTCTTCAACGTCATGCACTCATCGCTGAAGTGGGTCTACTTAGAGCGCTTGTTGGCCAAGGCGAGGGAGTGGGCACCACAAGCCTGTCGCGACGTCTCTAGCATGGCGAATTGCATAGAGAGACTCGTGGAGCACGGCTACCTCTCCAACGTGATAAAACTCTTAGCCCGTAACGACGGAGAGTATTACATCTTGAGAGAGGTCTTTGGCCTTCCCACAGAGGCGTTGTGTGAAGAGCTAGGCGGCTTTGTAAATAAGGGAAAGACGGCACCGTTTGGAAACGCCCCAAACGTCTATGGCAAATGTGTTGTGCCAAAAGACGTGTTCTTATCACTGTTTGACTCTCAAATTGTAGAAGAGGGAGGGGCATGAGGCTCGTCGTGAAGGGGCTGGGGGAGGTCGAGGTGGACTGGGCCACCGCCCAACTGCTGATTGCGGAGCTGAAGGCGCTGGGCTTCCGCTTCGACCCAACGGCCAAGGCGTGGGAGCCGCCGCGCGTCCTCAAGGCCAAGCCGTCGCTGAGGCTCCTCAAATACTTCCCCCGCGCCGCAGAACTGCCCCGGGGCTACTACCAGGGCAACTACTACGTCTACGCGGGGGAGGAGCCCAAAGACTTGGCGTACAAGCTCAAGATGTGGAGGAGGGCCACGTGTGAGGAGTACTGCGAGGAGAGGTGCGGAGAAGACAGCGAGGAGGAGACGTGTGATAGCTACTGCGAGAAGTGGTGTTCTAAAAACGACGGAGACGACGCATGTGTAGAGTACTGCGCAGAGCGGTGCAGAGATGAGGGGTGGCTAGAGGAGCGGAGGTCGAGGTGCGTGGAGCAGTGTACGGAGAGGTGCGAGGAGGAGGGGTGGAGGCCCGTGGTGCAAGACGAGGTGGTGGTGAAGCTGTACTGGCCCGCCGGCTCCGGCCTGTGGAAGGTGCCCCGCGGCTTAGCCGCCAAGCTCGGCGCCAGAGAGCGCTTCCTGGAGAGGCCCATTGCGCATGAGCCAGACGACGCCCTGAGGCCCTACCAGCGGGAGGTAGCTAAGTCCGTCTTCGAGGCGTTTGAGAGGTACGGCGGGGCCGTCGCGCAGATGGCCACGGGGGCGGGGAAGTCCTACATGGCCGGCTACATCGCCAGGGAGCTGGCGCGGAATGGCTACAAGGTGCTGGTGACGGCCCTTTCCAAGGACCTGGTCGTACAGCTACAGGACTTCGCCAGGCGGTGGGGCGCCGAGGTGCACGCCGCCACTGTCCAGTGGCTGTGGAGGAGGGTGGCCAGCGGCGACAGGGAGCCGGCGGCTGAGCTGGACGAGGAGGAGAGGGAGGTGGTGAAGGCGTACAGCGACGAGTGGGCCGAGGAGGGCGTGGAGAAGCTCCTCGACGCGAGAGACGTCGCCATCGTCATTGACGAGACGCACCACGTCCCGGCGAGGACGGTGCGGGAGGTGGTCAAGGCCGTGGGCGGGGGGTGGGCCCTGAGGCTGGGGCTGTCTGCCACTCCGTGGAGGGCGGATGGGCGGGACATGGAGATAGAGGCCTGGGTGGGCCCCATCGTTGAGCCGCGCATCTCCTCCTCCTACCTCATAGAGCACGGCTACGCAGTCCCCATCACAATCTACATGCACAGGCCCAAGGCCAAGTGCAAGACGCCAGACGGCTCCTATGCAGAGGTGAGGAAGGTCCTCCTCCTGGACTGCGAGGAGAGGAACAGGGAAATAATTAGAATATTGATGGACGCGGAAAAGCCAGCAATGGTCGTCACCTCGCTTGTGAAACACGCCGAGCTCCTCTACAAGATGGCCAAGGAGGCTGGCCTACGCGCCGAGCTGGCCACTGGCGCGGTTAAGGCGGAGGAGAGGAAGAGGATATTCGACGCGGTGAGGGCGAGGCAAGTGGACGTCCTCGTCGCCACCACCATCGCCAACGAGGGGCTGGACTTGCCCAGCCTGAGGACCCTCGTCAACGCGCGCGGCGGCGCCTCTCCCCCCATGGCCATACAAGTGGCGGGGAGGCTCGTGAGAAAGGACGAGGGGAAGGACCACGCCACGTTGATAGACTTCTGCGACGACGCGCCGTTCTTCAGAGAGCAGTGCGAGAAGAGGGCCAAGATATACGCCACAGAGCCCAGGTGGAACTTGGTGTGGACATGAGTGGCGCACTGTGGCCGTGTGTAGAGATGTTCGCTGGGTGGCCGCGCCCGTGGACTTACTGGCGGAGGGAGAAGGGGACATGGCGTGTGTCTAAGTGGCTACTATCTAAGCAAGAGGCTGTCTGGAGAGCTAAGAGGGGCGAGCCTGTCGGCGTGTGGCAGTGCTACAAGGAGGGGGGTAACAACTGCGCTAAGCGCGACGTCGTCACGTTCAAGCTCGACGCAAGGGAGTGCCAAGATTTGGGGTGCGTGTTGGCGCGGTACAAGACGCAGTTGACAATGCTAGCGCAACTCTTGGAGAAGTACAAGCCACTGACGTGGTACGATGGGGGCAAGTCGGTCTACTTCGTAGTGCTGATACAGCCAGTAGACGCGGAGTGGCGGATGAAGCCAGAGTGGGGCGAGGGCCTGGTGAACACGCTAGGCCTAGACGTGGGCAAGAAGTCCGCCAGACACGGAATCCTCCTGCCGTGTAGCCCCCACCCGGAGACTGGCAGAGTGGCCACGTGGCTAGACCCACTCACGCTAGAGCCAGCGCCACCGCCCAAAGCCCTCCCGCCAAGAGTAGACCCCCGCATATTCCTCTCGCCATGACGCTCACAATCTACTACAGACTATGATTAGGCGGAGGGTGGTCAAACAAGCGTGGGAGCTCTACGGCGGTGACGGCAGGGC
>ERZ1684501.26-NODE-26-length-22431-cov-4158.280792_pt1 | contig 22431 bp, 28 predicted proteins | sample MGYA00580191_ERZ1684501 | MGnify/ENA primary metagenome ERZ1684501 (study PRJEB41475, sample SAMN08455322) | hot springs metagenome | biome: temperate mixed forest biome [ENVO:01000212]; feature: neutral hot spring [ENVO:00002181]; material: water | place: New... | reverse complement strand
CTCGGATAGAATTATTATAATCAATCTTTCTATCCCCGTTAAGGTCTATCACAAGTGGGTCAATACGACGGGTGCCTTCGTTGAGGTTTTGGCGGACTTTCTCTGCGTAAGGATTAACACCCCTCTCTGCCAGAGCTTTAAGAAATTCATTAAATTTCTGCCATCCAAGTTCGCCAAGCTTTGACCCTACATATCCTCCAGCCACTGCTCCAAGTGCTGTTCCAACACCAGGAACAGCCGATCCAACTGCACCTCCAAGTTCAGCACCTATTATTCCTCCCAGTGTTTCTGCCAATGCTGCCCCTGCTGCTTCTTTCTCGTCCATCTCTTCTTTCAGATTTTTCAGATAATTCCCCAATGCCAAAGCTAATTCCATAGGAATAAACATACCCTTTACCATATTAGGTACAGCTCTCGTATCTATTATTCTCTTTGATTCTCCTATCTCCTCCTTTAAAATCTCCTCCACAAATTTATCATTAAATGTGTTTTTAGCTCCTATAAAATCCCATGGATCTGGCTTAAATACATCCCCCAATTGATTATTGCTTGTCTGTGCCATGGGTTCCCTCCTTTACTATTAGTTTTTCAAAAGAAAAATTAGATATTGCTGGTCTGTATAAAAAAACCTCTTTAGGCCTGCCTGAAACCTTTGCTAAAAACTCTGCTAAACGTATCTGATCTTCTTTTTTTAACCTGGTTGTATATAAAATAAACCCTTTTCTCTGCGCAATCCACCGTGTTTTCGATAACAGTATACCAACCCATAACAGTTCATATCTGGCTTCCACAAAATACACAGTTTTATCTCTTTGTGTAGGAAAAGTAATTCTTACTCTCTTTACTATTCTGTCCCTATATACCTCTATCTGTTTTGTATTTAACAGGTCTACTATTATCCAGAGACAACCTATACTAAACAATAATCCGCCATACTTTACAAAATAATAATCAAATGTGTTAAGTTGATAAAGCTCATTATAGACAACAAGATACATCAAAGGAAACAATGAAAAGACAATTGTCAATGATGCCACTCTTGGTGCAGTATACTTCAACACCATCACGGGCTTCTCTTTATCAACATTTTCCTGAATTAGTTTTAAATCCGGCATAGACTTATCTTCCTCTGCTTTGCTATCAAATTTTTCTGATAGAAATCCTAATAATATTGGGTACAATAACCAAATAGGGCTTGTTAGTATGAAATACGGCAAAGCTTCACGAAATAAGTAAGTTAAAGCTTCGCCCCATAAGTGGATATGAAAACTTGTAAAAGACCGAAAAACTACCTCGAGTGTACACTTTTCATACAAAATCATGTAAAACAAAATAATGAGCAAATGAACAGTGGCCATAGCTATAAGGAGAAACAACCAAATTTTAGAACCTTTATGAGTTTTTCCCTCTCTCATCACTAATCCCTCTTACAAACATTATAATCCACCTTTACCCACCCCCACTCTATTTGCAAATCCAGAACCAGAAAGGTCAAACATAGCGTTAGACTCTTTTATATCCGTTTGTACTTTTTCTAATGCTTTTATTAATTTTCTAATTTCCTTTTTATGTTCTTTTGTAAGATTTATTGGATAATGATACAAATCACTTTTTAACTTTAAATATACTGTTTTATATTGTTTTATTAATGCACACAATGGTATGGGGATTGGATAATTTGCTTTAAATAATTTCCATTGATTGTTAGTTTTTACAAAAAAGTATTTTTTTCGTAAACATCATTTGTAAAACAAAATCCCGCTTTACATTTTACTTTATTGTTATTCAATATAAAATCCTTTTTATGAGATTCTAAAAAACTTTCCTCAAAAAACCCTATCCTGTTGTAAATGACATTTACCACTTTTATATTGTTGTTTAATTCTTGAATATTCCCGATTTTATAATCTTTAAATACAATAAAAGATGTAGGATTAAATCCGTTAGGTTCACCTTCTAAAAGAAGTCCCTGCTGTATTAGACTTTCTTCAATTCTTTTATCTTTCTCATAGTCTTTGTTCCACCCTAATCCCAAAATAAAATTTTCAAATTTATATTTATACATAATTACATTAAAAATATGGTTATCTAAGGGATTTTTATCCGGCTTATCTTTGCAATATTTATAAGGAATAGTATGCAATAATGTTACAATCTTTTCAGGTTCATATCCTTGTTCCTGACAAAATCCTTGGATTGGTAGAAAAAAGAATAATATAAAAGTTAAGTTCAGGATAACGACAAATGATTTATACTTCCTATTTCTAGGTCCAGAAACCATGAATGCAGGACCTTTCTCATCATAATATATAGTAGGCTTTCCTTTACCACCTTCAGCTCTTACAAACATCCTTGGACCTCCTATTTATTTTTATTTTCTTTTAAGTTCTGCAAAAGCTTCATTTACATCACAATATTTTTTCTTACTTTTACTTTCAAATATTTTTTTGTAAATCCATCTATTTTCTAGTTCATCTTTAAATAATTTATAAAACTTAAACATTACGAATTCCTTGTCTATGTAAGTTTTAGTAGGCAATCTTTCAGCTATGACCAGATAATATTCTTTATCACCTTTCATCCTTATTAATCTTATGTCTTTTAAAATACACTCAGCGCCTTCGTTAGTAACAATTAGATAGCTCTCTTTTTCTCCATCCTCTATAGCAACTATTTGCCATTTAAATGTCTTCTTGTCAAATTTTAATAAATCATTTATATAAAAACTATATATTTGAAAAGAATGTGCAGTTATATTATGTCTATGTCCACTTACTATCATATCTTTGGTTCCATCACCGTTTAAGTCAATGTAGTTAATACCGTTCTCTATTTTTATTACTTCTGTAATATTTATTGGATTAAATTTTTCGTCCTTACTTTCTGCCCAACCAGTTCCACCTATAACTAAAACAAAAATAATTATCAAGAATGTCTTAAGCCATTTAATGTGTCTCATATCTATATCCCCCTCTTCTAATTTTTGATTTTAAAATACTTTTTCCCATCAAATTCCATGCTGTATCTCTTGCAAAAGCCATATTGTATGATAATAGGAAAGCCCCCCTAAAAGATGCTAAAAAATAATCTTATAGACAGCATACTAAACACCCCTTTTGCATTTAATCCTTATCATATCGCCATATAATTCTCTCCCTTCCAAGGAAACATTAGAGAAAAATAGGAGAGAAGCCCTGACTGCTTCTGGTAAGTTCTTATCTCCACTAAAAATATTAGCTTCTCCAGAATGTATTTTATAAAGTTTTGGATTTTTGGCATCGTTTGGAATAGCTATTGTTGCATAAGTGCCACCATCTTTGTATAGGAACGAGATAACTGTGTATTGCTTACCTTCATAAATAATGTCTATTTTATTAACTACACTTTCTCTAACCAGAATTTTGTGCTTTTTGATAATTTCATCAAGATATGCTTTAATCTCTGGATTCTTTCTTAGATAATCATTAGCTGGGAGTTCTTCTTTTGATAAAACTGATATAAATTGCTTATTTATTAATAGTTCTTTTAAGATTAAATCTCCTGTGTTTTGATTAAGAATAAATCTTGCCTCAAATGGATATTTTCTACTTGCTTTTTTACTTGCTTTAATTATTTCCCCTTTAACAGCTAAGTAATTATCACCTAAATTAATCCTGCCTAAGCTAACTGATATGTGGCTTCTTTCTAGTGCCATACCCTCATAATCTTCTGCGTAAATTATATTTTTACACACAAATTTATTCTCTCTGATAAAACATTTTTGAATATAGTCGGATAATTGTCCTTGAAACATAACTCTACCATGAACTAATAGAGCCTCTTTCTTGTCATTAGTGTTTGTCACTTTTCCTAAAAACTCAACAGACTCTCCCATTCTTGGAAGTATGTAGCAATTGTTGTTTTCTACAAACAAGGAAAAACCAAATGATTCTGCGTGTGGAATACAATCAGAATAAATGTCTATTAACAGACCATCATCCCCTCCTAACAAATTGACTTTAACATATTGCCGTGGTTCTCTTTCGCAATAATCATCACCTTCAACCTCAGATATACCTTTTCCCTTACAAACTAAAACTTGTTTTTTTCTCCATTCGTCATATTTTTCGCTTACAGAAGAACAAAAGTTAAATTTCTTAAATAACTTCTCAAGAAAGCCAATACTTTCTTTTGTTTCAATCTTTTCTAGTTTATACTCTGCATAAGAAGGATTTAAAGTAAATAGGAATACGGATGATAAAATTAAAGATAGTTTACGGATTTTTTGCATCGCTAAAACCCCCTAAGCGGTAAATCCAAATTTTATTATAACTTAATGTGCCAACAGAAATATTTCCATCGTAACTTGCATCTAATAACTCTCCGCCATTAAGTATGCCTCTAAGATTAATATCTTTGATTTCTTCAATCCTAATGTTATCATCCCAAAATGAAATCTTAAAAGTCTTCACGCCTAATTTATCCTTACAACTTTTTCCACTAAAAATTGCCGTTTTATCATCAGTTACTTTAAAATTTAAAAGAGAACATAAATCCTTTACTTTTAATTTTTTATCTTTAATAGAAATATTCGGATTATTTAAATCTAAAAATTTAACCGATAGTTGTTCCTTCTCCGGTAGTGATATTATCAATAGCCTTTTTCCCATCAGAATAAATTTAGTTGTTTTTTTATCTAATATATAATCCAGTTCTACCCGTTTAATTAAATCGCCGTTTGCACCTACTAAACCTATTAAAGCAACATTTTGATTTAATCCAGCTATTAGAAATTCTTTATCAGATATTTTTTCTATTAAATCTATTTTAAATGGATAATTTTTTGAAAAAACAATCCGTCCATTCATACCCATTTTCATTAAAAAACTATTTTTAAAACTTTCTTCCTCTTTGCTATTATAAACATTTCCAACCACAAACAAATTATTATTATCAACAAATCCATCAACAATATGGGTTATTTCGCCTTCTTTAATCTCTTTATCCCAAAGAACCCTTCCATTTTCGTTTATCATAAAAATCCAACCTGAACCTCTCCCACCATAATAAAACTTATAATTAACCGTTCCAAGCAAGATAAAACTTTTTTGGTCAGGTATGTATAAAACTTTTTCAATCCAATTATCTGGTGCTTTTCTTCCAAGTATCTTATTCCATAGGATTGTTCCATTTTTGTTAATATTAGTAACTCCGGTAAATGAATCTAGTTCTGTATCAGAAAATAAATTGCTAATTATTAAATAACCTTTATCATATTCAAATAGTTTTATTCCTATAATTTGATATTTCTCTGGAATGATAATAAATTTTTTATTTTCCTCTTCTGCAATGGTTTTTTCAATGTTTAGCAGGACAAGAAAGACTAAGATTAGCATCAAAGAATACTTTATTACCTTATTCATATCTAAAACCCCATATGTTATTGCTTCTTCTTTAATAATTTAAAATGTTCCTTTCTATCTTCTTCCCATTCCTCTACCTGAGATAAATATTCTTGCAACTGTAAAACTCTCTGCTTTACAAAGTATAATTTTTGTCCGTATTTAATTACAGGAATCATCGTACCAATTCCTAAATATAAATCATTAATAAAACCAAATTCCGCATCTCTAAACTTGATCCACTGTCTTTGGCTCTCTTGCAATTTTTTCCTTTCTTCTGGCGTGAGTTTCTTCATAAGCTTCTGATATACTTTGTTTAACTCTTTATCCCACATCTCATAGGCTTTGCCACTACAATTAATCATTCCCGCAGTGCTTGAATCCTTTTCAATACACCTCTCCAACCACTCATCAATTGGGTGTTTTTTCTCTTGCTCTTCTGCGAATGTAATATTACCTAAAAACACATAAAAAACAATTACTAAAATCGTTAACAATAGTTGCTTTACTTGCTCTCTATTCATTGCTTACCTCCTTCTAAATAAATGTCAAAACTTTTAGATTTCTTTTCATTTAGTCCTAATTTTTTCTTTATACTCCTATAGGTATTAACAACTTTAGCGAATTTTTTAGTTCTACTATCTAAATATCTTCTCTCTCTATCTGTAGCTATTAGTTGTCCTTCCTCATTGTAAAGTTCATAATATTCACACTGCGCACAATTTCCTCCACAATAATAATAGACTTCGAAAAATATTTTTCCATTTTTATTTTCATAAAACGTAACACCGCTTATCTCGCAATCTAAAACTTTTCTTGAAGGACCAAAATATTTAATAATTTTTTCATCTAAAAAAGACTCAAATTCATCTAATGTTAAATAATCTTTAGGAGAGGAGCTATTAATTTCTTTTTTTATATTTTTTCTATTGTTTTCAAAAATAATTTTCTGCTCATCAATTGGACAATAGTGATAACTCCAATTGACTACTCCTCCTAAGCATTTTGTTATAACCTCTATTGAGATATATTTGTATCGTATGGGAGTTTTATACCATTTTACATATTTTGAGTCCTCACTTTCGGCCCAACCAGTTCCACCTATAACAAAAACAAAAATAATTATCAAGAATGACTTAAGCCACTTTATATGTCTCATGCCCATACCCTCCTGCAAAAAATTTTATTCATAGCTGTAAAGTCTGTCGAGCTCAAAATTAACGTTCCCTGCTTGAGTGGTTCTCCCATCCTCAAACTCAACTGTCCCTACCTCTGTTATCTGATTCCCTCCCTGATTTATTTTTGTTTTCATTTAGATATATTGCCTTTATACCTAAATCAGAAAGGCTTATTAATTCCCCTTCATCTGTCCATCCATTTCCGTTTTTATCCTGCCATACCTTGAGATACTTAAATATTTCATCATGGGATAATGTAATCTCTAATTCTCTCAATTTCATTTATATTCCCTTGCTCATCCACCCTTGCTGTGTATACCGTTACTTTTTCAGCCATAGCTTATACCTCCTTTATTGAAATATATGGTAAGACAAATGATTTAAATTTTTCTTTTTCTTCTTTTGTTAAAAAAGTTAATACATGTTTTTTATCTGAAAATTTTAAAGACTCTGTTAATAAACCTTTTGATTCTATCTCTCCAAAAAAATATATTTTACATATCACATTTTTATTTTTTATAGTTGAGATTATTATTGATAATATAACTGCTATTATTGCTCTAAGGACTAAAAAAATGACAAGAAATATTAATATAATAGGCAATACAATGATAATATAGAGAAAATATAATGTTGGAGCATCTAACTTCGATATATTTATAAAAAGCTTTATATAATCCCTTACATCTTCATACATAATGTAAGGGCTTAAAAGAAATACTGGATTATTAATTACTTCTATATACATTATTTCTTCATATTTATTTTTATTAATGTCTTTAATAAATAGCTTACCGTTCATCATAGATATTTCTGTTTTTATAGGCTTACAAAATTTCTTAACTATAATTCTATATATTAAATAGCATGTATAGAAGATAAAACCAAATAATGCTGCACTCATAGCACTCCTCCAACGCCAATCGTAAGGTTCATACCAAAAGTATTCAAGATAAACAATAAGTAGAAGTAAAATTACAAAAAACGCATTCTCAAAAATACATGGATTATAATTTTCTATGTACACTGTTTCCTTTGCATTTTCCATAACCAACCTCCTTACAACTTATAAGTGCCTGAAAACCTGACTGAGTAGAGTTTCCAAACATCTCACTTATGTCATCAATTCTTCCGTTGTTGTTTCTATCCCAAACCAAAAATCCATCATCAGGAGAAACCCATCCCACTCTATTTGCAAATCCAGAACCAGAAAGGTCAAACATAGCGCGAGATTCTTTTATATCTATTAGCTTTATCCCATCCCCGTTAAGGTCTATCACAAGCGGGTCAATACGACGGGTGCCTTCGTTGAGATTTTGGCGGACTTTCTCGGGATATTCACATCCAATTTTATTCATTAAATCATCAAAACCATTTATAAAATTTCTCAACTTATCTACTCTGTTCAAATGACCTTTTTTGAATGCAGGGTCTGAATTTTTTTTATATGAATTAGTTCTTGCATCTAAAAATTGATTTATTATATTGTTCAGTTCTTCCTTATTTAATTTCTTTAATACTTCAATTGCCTTATCAATGTTCCATTTTTCAAGTCCTAAAATTTTTGCATATTTATTCCAAATTCCTTTTTGCGGATTAACTTTCGTATCAAAAATAACTGCTGCTAATCTTGGATCTATCTTAGCAATTTCATCTCCTTTGATTGGTTTCCAATAAAGCTCTCTGTATATAGTTACTACTTGTTCCCATGTTAAATCTTTCACATCTAAATCTTTTGGAACAATTCCCTTTTCTTTAGCTTCTTTCAAAGCATAATTAGTAGCTATTCCATATTTAGTTGGTCCACCAGGATCTTTTGGGTTGTTAACATATCCTCCCTCAGCTACTTTAAGATAATATTTTAAAATTACTTCTAAAGTATCACACTTCATTATACCTAACCTCCTTACTTAGTAGACTTGTTTTATTCTTCACTAATCTCGTCTAAATATTCCTTTAATCTTAAAGCTCTTTCCCTAATAATTCTTATTTTTGAACCAATTCTCTGTGTAGTATAAAATCCCCCCGGAAAATCATAAATTTTATCTATAACCTTAAACTCTGCATCTCTAAACTTAAGCCATTGTCTTTGACTTTCCCGTAAAAGCTTTCTTTCTTCTGGCGAAAGTTTCTTCATAAGTTCCTGATATACTTTGTTTAACTCTTTATCCCACATATCATAAGCTTTAACACCACAATTAATCATACCGGCAGTGCTTGAATCCTTTTCAATGCATTTCTCTAACCACACATCAATTGGATGTTTCTTTTCTTGCTCTTCTGCTAATGCAATATTGCCTAAGAAGACATAAAAAACAATTGCTAAAATTGTTAAAAATTTTACCCCTCTCATACCCATACCCTCCCTTGGATAGAGTTACTTATAATCAATCTTTCTATCTCCATCAAGGTCTATAACAAGTGTGTCAATTCTTCTTATACCTTCATTGAGATTTTGACGGAATTCCTCAATCGGTTTTATATCGGAATTGTATCGGTGTTATGTCAGATATGTATAAGTTTCCCTAGTAAAATACTTTTCTAATGGAGAAACTTCCCATAATCCTTGGAACGGACCCAGAAAGAACCATAAGAATTGACAAACTTCCCCCTATGAAAGGGGAATTTACCGTTCACATACACCAATCCGAAAGTGAGCGAAACGCACACGTAAAGTTAGAATACGGAGATACGCCTTATTGCCTTTCTCTCTACATTTTCAATTACCCAAAGTTTTTAAAAAATCAAACCGTAAAGATAAGAAATTACGACCTTTGGGAAAAGTGGATTATGTGGTCTGCAAAATTGCCCGACGGAAAGCCCCACCCCAAAAGCGACGGCAAAATCTACAGACCAGATGCGGTAATAGTAGGAGAAGGAACCTACGAACTTGAAACTCCTTTTATATCTTTCAGGTATAAGGACGGAAAATTCTTAACCTTCAGAGTGGAGTTTTATAGATACCTTCGGTATTACTCGCCAAAATACGGAGATAGCTTCAGAAGTAAGTTTTGGTTTGTAGGAATTGAGTAATTACTTCTTTTCTATAACAACCTCCGCACTCATACCAAGTTTTAGAACGCTTTTGTCTCCCTTCGTTATTTCTACTTTTACAGGAATCCTTTGGGAGACCTTCGTAAACTCACCTGCGGTGATGTCTCTTGGAATTACCGCAAACTTAGACGCCGTAGCCTTCATTATCTCCTTAACCACGCCCTCGTATTCCTTGTCTGGGTATGCGTCTATCTTTATCTTTACTCTACTTCCCACCTTTACGCCCTCAAGCTGTCTTTCGTCCAAAAGAACGAGTATGTAAGCGGTATTGGGGTCGTATATCGCATAAACGTATTGCCCCGGAGCCACGAACTCCCCTTCGTTAAAAAACCTCTTTACTATATATCCACTTACAGGACTCCTCAGAATCGTATAATCAAGCAAGTTCTCAAGTTCCTGCTTTCTTGCGTATAAAGCCCTTAACCTTTCTTCCCCAGCCTCTACCTGTTTTTCAAGCTCCGCTATCGTTTTCCTTTCCGCCAATGCGTTTCTCTTTTGCTTTCTTATCTCAGCGATTGCCAACCTACTTGCCTCAAGCTTTTCTTTTAAGCTCCTTAACTGGGTTTCTAACTCCTCGTAATTCCTCCTTGGAATAACGCCCTGTTTATAAAGGTTTAAATACCTCTTGTAATCCCTCTCTACCTGCTCCACATTAGCCTCTAAGGACCTTATCTCGTGAATTAATTGCCTTTCTTTGACTTCTAAAATCTCTAAGTTCGTATCTATCTGTTCTCTTAGCTTGTCCCTTTTTATCCTCAGAGCCTCAAGCTCCTTTTTGACCGCTTCTATTTCGTAGGTAATCTCTTCAAGCTTAACCCTGTAGTCCCTATCTTCCAGCTTTGCCAAAGGCTCTCCAGCTTGAACGAGGTCCCCTTCCTCTTTATAAAGCTTCTCTATCTTACCGCTAACCACTTTGAAGGCTACCTTCGTAAATTCGTCCGACTCCACGAACGCAGCCTCTGAAATTACGTGAGAAAGCCTAAACTGAACCCACTTTATCCCGTAAATCACCGAAGGTATTAGAATTAACAAAAACAAAACTCCGTAGAATAACTTTCTCTTCATCTTCCAACAACCTCTAAGAGCTTAAATTTCGCAAGTATTAGGTCGTAGGTCTTTACCTTGAGTTCTTGCTCCGCAGAAGTCAGGTAGGCTTCCGCGTCCAACACCTCCGCATTGTTCCCAAGACCGTTTTTATACTTTTCAACCGCCAACCTGTAGTGCTCTTCCGCCTCTTTAATCCTCAGTTTTGCGGTTTCTATCTCCTCTTGTAGCACTTTTATGTCCCTCAAAATTCCCTTCACCGTAGTCTTTAGCAGTTCTTCTTCTTTTAAGTATTCAAGCCTTGCAACCTCCACATCTTTTTGAGCCTTTCTAAGTTCAAAGACTCTTCTACCCCCGCTAAAGAGATTCCATCTTAAGTTAAGACTGATAAAGTATCTATCCTTTGGAAGTGAAGGACTCTCGTTAGTCCTTTGGTAAAGGACCGAGAAATCCACCACCGGGTAAAAGAGTGAAGATACCAAGCTTACATAGTCTTGAGAGAGCCTTATAGCGGTCTTTAAAACCTTTAGCTTTGGACTTTCTGAAAGGTCTATACTTTCTACTTCTGGAATTTCCTTAATCTCTTCAACCTCTTTCACCTCTTTCCCGGTAAAAAAGCTAAGCACGTCTAAACTTTTTTCGTAGTTTGCACGAGCCTGAGATAAATTATTTTTAACCTCGTAGAGCCTTACCTTCGTTTCCAATAGGTCTTTAAAAGCTACGTAACCCTCTTTGTATAAAAGTTCAACATTTCTGTAGTGTTCCTCTAATCTTTTGACCTGCTTTTCTAAAACTTCCGCCGTTGCTTTTAACTTAAGAGCGTTTATGTAAGCCTCACGCACCTTATACCTTACAGCATTTTTAACGAGTTCAAGCTCTTTTATTTTTAACTCCTTTTGGGTTTTAGCAACTTTTAATTTGTTAAGAGTCGTAAGATTCACTAAGTTTTGAGTGATTAAAAAGTTAAGTCTGTAAAAGTTATCCTCCGTAAGCGTAAAACCCGTAGAAAAAAGGGGCGTATTTACGCTCACTTCCTGCTTTTTTGCAAAAAGAAAGGAGTAAGACAAATCCACCTGAGGAAGTAGTTCGCTTAAAGTTGCGTAAATTTCCTCTTGCGACTTTCTTACTTCCTCTTCATTCTTTTTAATGTCGTAAAAATTTTTTATAGCTAACTCTTCCGCTTCTTGCAGAGTTATTCCAAAAGACAGGCTAAAGGCAAGGAAAAAGAGTTTAAAAAGTTTTTCCATTCTATTTGGTTATTATATAAATCTTATGAGCGTTGAAAGACCACTTCCCGACTGGGTAAAAGAAAAGATATTGGAAAAAATTAGAAATAAAAGGCTTGCTGAGGAAGCTTTTAAATACATTACAGTTATAGAAAAAGAAGACGGCAGTCTCGTAGTAAAAGAAAGCTTTGACCAAACTCAAAACCACGCCCTCTGGTTTATGGTTCTTGCCTGCGTAAATTACGCCCAGCGCCTCCTTAGAGGAGAAAGCATAGACGACATCTAATTGAGGTTATAATAAACCCATGGCTGCAGCGGTAGGAACGGAGGGTGGTGGGTTTGACGTTCATACTTTATTTTTGCACCTCGCGATAATTTTATTCTCTGCTAAACTTTTTGGAACTATATTCAAACGGCTTGGAATTCCTCCCGTATTGGGAGAGGTCTTTGCTGGAATAGTCTTAGGCCAGAGTTTATTAGGACTTATTCCCCTCTCTGAAGCTATTAAGATTTTGGCTGAGCTTGGGGTTATTTTGCTTCTCTTTGAGGTCGGTCTTGAGGCTGACCTTCACATGCTCGTGCGAGTAGGTATATGGTCCTTTCTCGTTGCAAGCGTAGGAGCAGCTCTTCCCTTCGTAGGAGGCTTTGTAGTTTCTTACTACTTCTTTAATCTTGACTTGGTTGCTTCACTCTTTATGGGTGGAGCTTTAACCGCAACGAGTATAGGTATAACCGTAAGGGTGCTAACTGACCTCAACAAACACAAAGATAGGTTTGCACAGGTAGTTCTTGGAGCTGCGGTTCTTGACGACATTATAGGCGTAATCATTCTGGCAGCTCTATACGAGTTTGCAAAAACGAAAGAAGTTCACTTTGACGCAACTTTAAATCTTATCTTTCACATCGCTATGTTCTTCCTTATAGCTCCCTTCGTTGCAAACATTCTTGCAAAGCTTCTTTCCTTTGTTGCTAAGAAGATGAACGACATAGACATAATTCCCGCATCGGTTATGGGGGTTATACTACTTGCGGCTTATGCAGCCCATAAGTTTGGCTCACCTTCCATTTTAGGTTCCTTTACCGCAGGTCTTGCACTCTCAAGGAGATTCGTCATTCCCTTTGCGGCTGCTCTTAGACTTGAGGAAAAGATTATTGAAAAGGTAGAAGAAGGCATTAGGCCTCTCGTTTGGACCTTAGCTCCCATATTCTTCGTATCGGTAGGACTTGCCCTGAACTTAAAAGCAATAGACTTTACCTCTGCGGAGTTTTGGACTTTCTCTGTAGTGCTTATCCTCGTTGCTATGATAGGAAAGGTAGCCTCCGGATTCGTTGCTCCCGGAGGTCTAAGGGAAAAGCTAAGTGTTGGATTTTCTATGCTACCCCGTGGTGAAGTTGGTCTGATATTCGCAGAGTTTGGAAGGAGCTTTAACGCCATTAACGACGTTGAATATGCGGTAATAGTTTTCGTAGTTGCAATTACGACCCTGATAGCTCCAATAGTCCTAAAGATTCTTTTAAAGGATTGAAGAAAACAGCTTAAGGAATTTCGCAAAGAATGAAGCTTATGTTGTCTCTTGCTTCGTGGCAGACCAAGCTAAAAAGGCAGTTTGCTGACTCTTCTAAAGGCTCCTTTTTCAAGCACTGAAGTTTTTCGCTAAAAGATAGTTCCTCCCAAAGGCCGTCAGAACAAACTAAAAACCTATCTCCGCTCTCGTAATCAGTTTCCCTCACAAAAACCTCGGGAATGTCTGGATATCCGCCCATTATCGCACTCTCAAGGAAGTTTCTCTCGGGATGAACTCTTAGCTCCTCGTAAGAAATCCTCCCCTCTTCGTAAAGCCTAAATAGGAAAGTGTGGTCCTTAGTCAAAAGCTCAAGCCTTCCTTTTCTAAACCTATAAACCCTACAATCTCCTACGTTGAAAACTATAGCCTTCCCCTCTGGATAAAAATAAACGCCCGCAAGGGCTGTTCCCATTCCGTAACAAAACTCGTGCCCGTTTATTACGAACTCGTCAAGGTATCTCTTTGAATTTTTAATAATCTCGTGCATACTTTCGACGTCCTTAGGATGCTTATCTTTAAGGAACTCTAAAACTAAGCGACTTGCCTCGTCCCCGCAGGCGTGCCCTCCCATTCCGTCCGCCACCGCAAAAAGAAGCCCATCAAAAAGCAAAGCCTCTTCACACTGGGGAACGCTCATAGAGGTTTTTGCAAAGAGCTTGCCACCTGCAAGCAGAGCGTCCTCGTTTCTATACCTAAGCTTTCCCGTGTTCGTTATGTAGCAGAACCTTACGGATTTTTTATAGCTTCCGCCAAACATTCGTGCATAAGGTTAAGCGAAGGAGCTCCAATGTCCTTTATAACCTCAAAGTCCTTTCCAAAGCCCTCTTCCCTTAGCTTGTCCATCAAGAGTTTGTATACGTTCTTTAAACCCTCCTTCATCGTTATGCCTTCTTTGAAAATGTAAAGCTCGTCTTCTTCACTAAAGAAGTTAAGCCCGTATTTTTCTAAGTCCTTTATCTCAAAGTCTACCCCAACGGCGTAAGCAAGACCGTATTCTACCGCTCGTGCTTCAGGAACGTAGTGCTGAGAAAAGCAGCTGTATTTCACTTCCTTAAGGAGATTTTCGTCCATAGGAACCGCAACTATGTAAAGGGCTTCCTCTTGCTTTGTCTGCCCCTTTTCGTTTACTCCAACCAAACGAATGAGGTAGCTAAGAGAGCGCATCACTCACCTCCAGAAAACAAGTTTAAACCCCAAAAGGCACCTTGCAAATAGTTTTCATCCTACATATCTTTTAAACTTAAGCTTCATAGGAGGAGGTGTATGAACGCGCTAAAAAACGTTTTTATCTGGCTCATATTTATTGGAGCAGCAATAGTAATCTTTAACCTATTTGAAGGAAAAAGGGAATTTACCACAAGCGTTTCTTACACCGACTTCGTTAAGCTCGTAGAAGAGGGTAAGGTTAGCTATGCCCAAATAAAGGGAAACACCGCAATAGTCCAAACTACCGACGGACAAAAACTTGAGGTAAACCTTCCTCCTAATGCGAACATAGTTGATAAGCTCGTAGAAAAGAATGTCAAAGTAGATGTTGCAAATCCAGAACCTCCCGGGGGATGGCTCGTAAATGTTCTCATATCTTGGCTACCAATACTTTTATTTTTAGGAATATGGCTTCTCATAATTAGGCAGATGTCGGGCGGTGGAGGTCCCGCAAGGGGAGCCTTTTCCTTTGGTAAGAGCAGAGCAAAGGTTTACATAGAAGAAAAACCCAAAGTCACCTTTAACGACGTTGCAGGAATGGACGAAGTAAAAGAAGAAGTAAAAGAAATAATAGAGTATCTAAAAGACCCAGCTCGCTTCCAAAAGCTTGGAGGAAGACCCCCTAAGGGAGTCCTGCTTTACGGAGAGCCGGGAGTTGGAAAGACACTGCTTGCTAAAGCCATAGCTGGAGAGGCTCACGTTCCCTTTATCTCCGTTTCTGGTTCCGATTTCGTTGAGATGTTCGTAGGAGTAGGTGCAGCACGGGTCAGAGACCTATTTGAAACCGCTAAAAAGTACGCTCCTTGCATAATCTTCATTGACGAAATAGATGCGGTAGGAAGGGCAAGGGGAGCAGTCCCCATAGGTGGAGGACACGACGAACGCGAACAAACCCTAAACCAACTCCTCGTTGAGATGGACGGCTTTGACACCTCAGAGGGAATAATAGTCATAGCTGCAACCAACAGACCCGACATCTTAGACCCAGCTCTTCTCAGACCTGGTAGGTTTGACAGGCAGATATTCATACCAAAGCCCGACGTAAAAGGTAGATACGAAATCCTTAAGGTTCATGCGAGAAACAAAAAGCTCGCAAAAGAAGTAGACCTTGAGTGGATTGCAAGGGCTACGCCCGGCTTTACCGGAGCAGACCTTGAAAACCTCCTAAACGAAGCAGCCCTCCTTGCTGCAAGGAAGAAAAAGGAAGAGATAACGATGGAAGAGATAGAAGAAGCCCTTGACAGAATCACGATGGGCTTAGAAAGAAAAGGGATGAAGATTTCCCAAAAGGAAAAAGAAAGGATAGCCGTTCACGAGCTTGGACACGCCCTTATGGGGCTTATCTACGACGACGAAGACCAAGTTCACAAGATTTCAATAATTCCAAGGGGAATGGCCCTTGGAGTAACCCAGCAACTCCCCATAGAAGATAGATACATCTACGACAAAAAGAGCTTAATCAGTAAAATTCTCGTCCTTCTTGGTGGCAGAGCGGCAGAAGAGGTCTTTTTCGGAAAAGAGGGAATAACCACCGGAGCGGAAAACGACCTCCAGAGGGCTACAGACCTTGCCTACAGAATGGTCTCTATGTGGGGAATGAGTGAAAAGGTTGGACCAATAGCCATAAGGAGAGTTCTAAACCCCTTCCTTGGTGGAGCAACGACGACTATTGACGTGAGCCAAGACCTACTACGAGAAATAGACGAAGAAGTAAAAAGGATAATCACAGAAGCTTACGAAAGGGCTAAGGCTACGATAGAACAGTTCAAGGAACCCCTCAAGGCTGCGGTTAAAAGACTCCTTGAGAAAGAAACCATATCTTGCGAGGAGATGGTAGAGGTCTTTAAGCTCTACGGTGTAGAGCTTCCAGATAGGTGTAAGAAGGAAAAGCTCTTTGAAGACAAGCACAAATCTGAAGAAAATAAAAAGTCTGTGGAAGAAACTGAAGTAAAGGGGGTAGCGTAGCTATGGGAATGACTATAACTGAAAAGATATTGGCAGAGCATGCAGGAAAAAAGGAGGTCTATCCCGGAGAATTAATAACTGCCAAGATAGACCTTGCTATGGCTAACGATGTAACCGCTCCGCTCGCCATAAAAATCCTTGAGAAGTACGGAATAGACGAGGTGTTTGACCCCGAAAGGATAGTCCTCGTTCTTTCCCACTTCGTGCCCGCAAAAGACATAAAGTCCGCAGAACAGGCAAAGATAGTAAGGGAGTTTGTAAAGAAACACGGAATTAAGTGGTTCTTTGAAGAGGGAGAAGGAATAGAGCACGCAATACTGCCAGAACAAGGCTTAGTAGTTCCGGGAGACCTCGTAGTGGGAGCGGACTCCCATACTTGCACCTACGGAGCCCTTGGGGCTTTTGCTACTGGGGTTGGCTCTACGGACATAGCCTACGCAATGGCAACGGGTGAGGTCTGGCTCAGAGTTCCCGAAAGTATGAAGTTTATCTTCTACGGAAAACTCCAGCCTTGGGTAACGGGTAAGGACCTCATTCTCTACACAATAGGACAAATAGGAGTAGACGGAGCCCTTTATAGGGCTATGGAGTTTGAAGGAGAAACGATAAGAAATCTCTCTATGGAGCAACGCTTTACCATAACCAACATGGCCGTAGAGGCAGGGGCAAAGAACGGAATAATAGCCCCCGACGAGAAGACCATAGAATACGTAAAAGAAAGGGCAAAAAGGCCGTGGAAGATTTACCAGAGTGACCCAGATGCGGAATATCACTCTATCTACGAGTGGGATGCAAGCAAGATAGAGCCTCTTGTGGCTTGGCCTTATCTTCCTTCAAACGTTCATCCCGTGTCCGAATCTACCCACATAACTATAGACCAAGCCTTCATAGGTTCTTGCACTAACGGAAGAATAGAAGACCTAAGGCTTGCCGCAAAGGTATTTGAAGAAGCCCTCAGACAAGGAAAGAGGGTTCACCCTTACGTGAGGTGCATAGTCATTCCCGCATCAAAGGCCGTTTACATGCAGGCTATGAAGGAAGGACTTCTTGAAATCTTTATGGAAGTTGGATGCGTAATTTCTACCTCTACTTGTGGACCGTGTCTTGGGGGACACATGGGAGTTCTCGCCGAAGGCGAAAGGTGCATCTCTACTTCAAACAGAAACTTCCCCGGAAGAATGGGACACCCCAAGAGCGAAGCCTACCTCGCTAATCCCGCTGTTGTTGCAGCAAGCGCAATTCTTGGAAGAATAGCTCATCCAGACGAAGTCGTAAAGGCGGAGGCTTTGGCAAGCGCCTGAGCCTCCCTTTTATCCTTCACTCCTTAACGCTTTTGGATAGGAGCCAAGGACCTTAACAAACTGAGTCCTTTCTTTGAGCTCTTCTAAAGCTCTGCTAACCCTTTCTTCTTTTCTGTGTCCCTCTAAGTCTACGAAGAAGACATAATCCCAAGCCTTTTTCTTTGAGGGCCTGCTCTCTATCTTAGTGAGGTTTATACCGTGCTTGTAAAAAACCTCTAAGGCTTTATAGAGAGCCCCCGGCTCGTCCTTTACTCCAAATATAAGGCTCGTTTTATCCTTACCAGTGGGCTCTAAGTCCTTCTTAGCTATTACTAAAAACCTCGTAAAGTTGTCCCCAGAGTCTTGAATGTTTCTTGCAAGAATGTTTAAGTGGTAAGTATAGGCGGCTGCTTCAGAGGCAATGGCTGCAGACCTTTCGTCTTCTAAGGCAATCTCGCAAGCCTTAGCGGTACTCTCAACCTCAATTAATTGAGCTCTTGGTAGATTTTTCTCAAGCCAGCTCCTTGATTGGGCTAAAGCCATTCTGTGGGAGTAAACCTTTTCTATGCTTTCTATGGAGTCTGAGGAAGAAAGCAGGTGAAGGGTTATAGGAATGACTATTTCCCCCGAAATTTTTACTTCGCTTTCAAGAAACATGTCCAGCGTGTAATTGACGACCCCTTCTATGGTGTTCTCAACTGGAACGACTCCGTAGTCTGCCCTTTGGGTTTCTACCTCTACAAAGACATCCCTTATAGTGCTACAAGCTGTATATTGGGCGGAAAGCCCAAAGAACTCCAAGGCTGCTTGGTGGGTAAAGGTAGCTTTAGGACCAAGGTAGGCTATTTTTAGCCTCTTTTCTAAGGACAGGCAGGCGGAGATAATCTCTCTATACACGTGAATTAAGGCTTCGCTTGGGAAGACCTCTCCGTACTTTTCTTTGTTTAGTTTTAGGACTTTCTCAAATATCTGGCGCTCCCTTTCGGGAACGTGAATGGGTAGGTTTAGCTTCGTCTTTATTTCCCCTATTTTCTTTGCCAGCTTTGCCCTTTCGTTTAGCAGTCTTAAGATTTCTTCGTCTATTTCGTCTATCTTCTCCCTTAGGGCTTGTAGCTCTTTGTCTTGCATCAACTACTTAAATTTATCACAGCTTTGTGGTAGAATACTTTTTTCCGTAAAAAGGAGGCAAGAAAATGAGAGTAAAGGGACCCTCTTCTAGGAGAAAGAAAAAGAAGATTCTAAAACTCGCTAAAGGATATAGGGGACAGCGTAGCCGTTCCTACAGGAGGGCTAAAGAAGCGGTAATGAGAGCCCTCTACTACCAGTATAGGGATAGGAAGTTAAGAAAGAGAGAGTTCAGAAGGCTTTGGATTGCGAGGATAAACGCTGCGGTTAGAGCTTACGGACTTAACTACAGCACCTTTATAAACGGACTTAAAAAGGCGGGAATTCAGCTAAATAGGAAGATTCTTGCGGACATGGCGGTCAGAGACCCTCAAGCCTTTGAGCAAATCGTAAATAGAGTTAAAGAGGCTCTCCAAGTCCAGTAATGACGGACCTTGAGAAAATAAAGGAAGAGCTTCTTTTTCTCCTCTCTTCCGTTAAAACTTCCAAGGAGCTCCAAGAGCTAAAGAGTAAGTACTTAGGGAGTAAGGGAGTTATAAAGGAGCTTCTAAAGAAGATAAAGGAAGTTCCACAAGAAGAAAGAAAAGAGTTTGGAAAGAGGGTAAACGAGCTAAAGGAGTTTGCGGAAAGGTTATTTGAGGAAAAGGAGGAAGAGCTAAAGAAAGCGGAGCTTGAGGAAAAGCTAAAAAGAGAGTGGATAGACCTAACTGTCCCACCGCCAAGAACGACGGGCTCCCTTCACCCCATAACGATTACCTTAGAAAGAATCGTAGAAATCTTTAGGAGTATGGGCTTTGAAGTAGAAGAAGGACCTGAGATAGAGCTTGAGGAGTACAACTTTGACCTTTTAAACATACCCAAAGAACACCCCGCTCGGGACATGCAGGACACCTTTTATGTCAATAAACCTGGATATCTCTTAAGGACCCACACCTCTCCCGTTCAGATTAGGACTATGCTCAAGAAAAAACCCCCAATTCAGATAATAGCTCCCGGAAAGGTATACAGAAGGGACGACGACCCCACCCACTCCCCAATGTTCCATCAAGTAGAAGGGCTCGTAATAAACGAATACGCAAACTTTAGGCACATGAAATACGTAATAGAGGAATTCCTAAGGAAGTTTTTTGAAACAGACATACCTGTCAGGTTTAGGGCTTCTTACTTTCCCTTTACGGAACCCTCCGCGGAAGTGGACATAGGATGCGTTATTTGCAAACAGGAGGGCTGTAGGGTTTGTAAGTATAGTGGTTGGTTAGAAGTTATGGGTTGTGGAATGGTTCATCCACAAGTCCTTGAAAACTGCGGGATAGACACTGAATTCTTCCAAGGATTTGCCTTTGGTATGGGTGTTGAAAGACTTGCTATGCTCCTCTTTGGCATAGACAACATAAAGCTCTTTTACGAAAACGACATAAGATTCCTCAAACAATTCTTTTAATTTTGTAAGCCTTAAAATAGACCTCAAAAGCACCGCTCCCCAAGTTAGTCCTCCTGTAATGTCTAACTTCACTTATTATAATATTTGTTTAGTATTTTGCCAATCATTTTAGCAAGTTCTTTCTTTGATTCATCATTATTAAAATAATTGTATAAAAGTTTAAGAGTTTCCCCGTTTCTGAATATAGCTTGCATTATACCTTCTTCCCATAGTTTATCATTCTGTAAAAGTTTTTTCCAATATCTAAGTTCCAGCTCTCTTATTTCATAAAAACTTTCTTTTGGCTCTTTATCAAAATCAATTTCCGGTATTTCTGGAAGCTCCTCTTTCCATTGTTTTAACCAATCAAGTAGATTTTTCCAGCATTGTTCAGCATTTAAAAATTTAAATAACTCCTCCCCATAAAAGAGGTAAGTTTTCACTTTATATTTATAAACATCGGAAAGCTTCTTTAATTTTTCCTCGTAAAAATTCTTATTTTTCTTAAAATCAGGGTCTATAAAATACATTATCGCTGATATATTATTATTTTTATACCTTTTGTAAATTTCTTCTAACTTCTTTGTAAAGTTTTCAATCTGACCTCTTTTCTTACTGGAGTCATGGTCATCTCTTATTTTTTGCTCTATAAAGTATATATTACCATGTTTATCCATAAAAAACTGGTCTATATGCAGTTGTTGATTATCTGCAGTAGTAAGATTCTTATCTAAAATTTCATATCCTAATTCTTTCAATATTTCCTCAATCACCTCTTCCAGAGCCTTTCCAAATCTTATTTCGTGAGATTGTAGTAAGTTTTGTAATATTTTGGTTCCAGGTTTTGATGGTCTAAACAAACCAATAAATCTTTCTGGATAATCCGCAATCTTTCTAAGGAGCTCTATTCTTTCTTCTTTAAAAATATGTTTATTTAGTATTTGCTTAAATTTTAAATAATCCATTAGATTTCTCCTTTATTTTAAAATATTGATTGATTTTTTTCTTATTAATGTTATCAGTTATTACAATAGGGCTTTCAAACCTTTTCTTAATCCATTCTACATAATTATATTCTTTCTCAATCATTACAAAGTTTCTATTTAGCATCCTTGCTACATATCCAGTAGTTCCTGTTCCCGCCATAGGGTCAAGAATTAAATCACCTTCCTTTGTAGATGTTAGAATTACTCGTTTTAATAACTCTATTGGTTTTTGAGTTGGATGGATTTTTTTACCGTTTTTATCTCTCAACCTCTCTTTCCCACTACATATAGGTAAAATCCAAACGTTAGCACCTACCTTGCCAATACCAAACTGTTTTGCGTATTCTCTATTAAAAGTATATTTTTTTACATTCTTATCTTTTACTGCCCAAATTAATGTTTCTGTGGCATTAGTAAAGCGGACACCTAACCAGTTAGGCATTGGGTTCGTTTTTATCCAAATAACATCATTCAATATCCAAAAACCCAAATCCTGCATTATTTTCCCTATCCTAAAGATGTTATGATATGTCCCAATTACCCATATAGTAGCGCTTTGTTTCATTACTCTTTTCACTTCCTTAAGTAGATTTTCAATAAATCTATCGTAATCCTCAAAAGATGAAAACTTATCCCATTCTTCATCCACACCATCAACCTCTGTTTTAACATTCCATCTTTTTAACTTCTTTTTTGGAAGTTGAAGAAAATAAGGCGGGTCAATAAAAACCATATCAAAAATTTCTTCAGGAAACTTTTTTAAAACATTAAAAGCATCACCTAAAATTATAGTATTTAGAATTTCTTCCTTCGTATAGGCACTCTTTTCGTCTTCATCAATAATGAAATTTATTTCTTTTTCTTTTATTTTTTCTGTTAAAAAACTCATAATTCTATATAATAAATTCATTAATCCCATTCTGTCAAGCATTTCTCAGCTTTTAAAACCTCAAAAGCACCGCTCCCCAAGTTAGTCCTCCTGTTTGTTAGGTGCCTATAAG
>ERZ1684501.25-NODE-25-length-25158-cov-39.419671_pt1 | contig 25158 bp, 29 predicted proteins | sample MGYA00580191_ERZ1684501 | MGnify/ENA primary metagenome ERZ1684501 (study PRJEB41475, sample SAMN08455322) | hot springs metagenome | biome: temperate mixed forest biome [ENVO:01000212]; feature: neutral hot spring [ENVO:00002181]; material: water | place: New... | reverse complement strand
TTGTACACCTCCACTTTTTTCACCACGCACTGTTGCAACACGTTCTGCGGAGTTTCGTGACGCCAATAGGGCTGTGGCACACGCTGGAGTCCAACCACTATAACTCTATATATATCCATTTTGCCAACTTTGCTCTGGTCGTATATCGAAACTTTGAAAACTCTGTAAAGTGCGACATTTCGGGTCTAAATAGGTTTTGACGGCGGACTCAACTTCATAAAGCGCTGGGTGGCCGCCACAAAGGTGTATAGTTTTTCCGCTTTTGACGGCGTCGGCGCCGCTTAGACAAAAGAAATGTAAAGGCGTGGGCGAGAAGTAGAGGTTATGCGTGCATAATAATTTACACGCCGTCTAAAGCTAAGCGTGGAAAAAAATGCTTTGCCGTTTTGAAGATTGCCTCAACTGACTTCTGTTCGTATATGAGAATATATTTACGCGTATTTGCCACTACGACTCTCAGTCCAGCGACCTTAAGCATTGAGACTATTTCCCAAAGCTTAGATGCATCATATGGTTTTATTCTGACGTAGTAACGTCCCTGCCTTAAAGATACATCGATTTTGGCCATCCTTGCTATCTTCTCTAACGCGTTCCTAACTGCGTCTAGGTCGGGCGACGACACCGGTTTTATCTCTCTAATGCCGTCTTTTTCCATGTCGTTAAGCACTCTCACTGGAACGTATTTAGCTAATTCTTTTAGCTGTGTATACGGTAGCTTAAGCGTGTCGCCACTTATCGTAAATCTTATGCCGTACTGTTCTAGGACGTTTTTCAGTTCTGCTACACGCCTTCTTCCCCTGATAGCGAATTGTCTAGGACCAGCATGGACAAATAAGTACTCGACTCCGTTAACATTAACAACGGCGGCAGATGGATAATTTACAATCGCGTCGTATAATTTTACAGATTTTTCAAAAGCTGGACTAGGCGGTACTGGCAGGAGTAGGCGTATGTGCCAAGTATTAATAGCTACAGTCGCTCTCTTAGCTACACCTCCAAGAGCTTTTGCCAACTCTCCTACTTTCGCTATATGTGTCGCAACGTCGATTTCAAACGGCGTAATACTGCCATCTCCCAGCGTCAACGTAGCTACAATATTGCTGAAGGCAATCCACGATTTCACATCATCTACCACATATACGTTACCATTGCGTTTAAACGCCTCTTTTTTCAATACCTTCAGCACTGCATAACCATGCGCAACGACGTTTTCAGGCTTGTTTAACGATATTCCAAACTGTTCGTAAATCGTTCGAATAAGTTTACCCGCCGTTCCCATCGGCCGCACGTCAATCGTGGGGTTGGGCCCATCCTTCGTCATAGTTACACGGTCAGAAACGAGTTTGAATACAAGCGGTTTTCCCGGCGTTAATTTCTTGGCGTTTATGGTTGCTAGCGCGATCCAATCGAATATTCTCACTGCAGTTTGTCCCAAGTTGCTAGATCCATGCGCAAGATCGGACCTGTCGTCGTCACTTAAAAGCCATCCAAGGTTCCTAAATAGCGATATTGACGCTTTATTCTTCCCACCTAGTAATTTAGATGCTTCACCAGATAGCGGGATTTCGAGCCACAGACGTTTGTACTCTGCATCAACTTCGTATTCGTCTACATCCTTTATTACACTTTTGCGTCTGATCTGCCTTATGATGTCTATAACTTTGCGCTCGACATCTGTGGCTCTGTCTCGTCCGCCTTTAGACAGACCGTCAAACTCCCCCCATATGATATAGAGTTTATCCTCCAAAAATACCAGATACCCGTATATTGGTCTCTTTAGGCGAATTTGTGTAACATAATGACCACCAAGCACCATCCTTTTTTCTACGCCACCATACTTTTCAAGACTTTCCAGAGCCTTTAAGCGGATTTTGTACTCCACCTCCGCCAGCGCCTTCATGAGCCTGCCGCACAGCGGCGCCGTGTTTGCTATGTACGTCCACATGAGGGTGAGGTCGCCCACGTCGTACTCCCGCCCCCACGGCCTCTTGCACCTCCGCCCGGGATAGAAGCACTTCTCCGAGCGGAAGGCGGCCAGGTCGAGGTACTTGTAGTACAGCTCCCTCAGCTCCCGGCACAGCTCGCCCCACCGCAGAAGCCTTTCGAGGAATTCTTCTAAGCTTTTGTTATTAACTACAACTGTCCTCTCCATATATAAAAGAATAGAGCTGGCATTTGGCCGGGGAGGCAGGCCGGCTGGGCGCGCCTGCTTTCAGCGTTCAGCTCTCCCGCCCCTCCAAATCAGGTATAGGAAACCGAGCGAAAATTGCTCGCTGGTGTATACCTGATTTGGAGCTGGGGGACAGTAGAAAGCGTGTGCCAAACACTCATCCTTGTCAAACATATATACAGTCGAAATATGTGTAAAGGACGCTTTTCCAGCCTATATTGGCCTGAACGGCGGGCTTTCCTATGCCAAGCGTTGGGTCTGCGGCGGGTCGGAGTATACGGACGCTCGCCTTTGACGGCGTCGGCGCCGCTTTGACAAAAGAAATGTAAAGAGGGTTTGGCCGCTACATATGCATAGCCAAAGGCTGAGGCGTAGGCAGACAGAGTGGGGCGCTTTCGGCGTACACAGCGCCGCACACACTCCTGTGATATTTGGGACACGGACGTGTTGCCAGCTGTGAGGAGCAGGGCTAGGGTTAGGACTGCTAAGAGTACACGCGCCATATAGTGCCGTTTTCGTAGACCAAGTAATAGCCGGGCCCTTCCCACGTCGTGGGGTCTGTCTCGGCGTGCGGCAACGCCAAGCCTCTAACTCCGTCCTTGGCTAAGGCCGTAAAAGCCGAGATTGGGACATGTCCCTCTATGAACAAGCCCCCCTCTACCGCAATTGTGTGGCAGGACCACAGCCTTTCTGGCACGCCGAGTTCTTTCTTCAGCTCCTGAAGCTTCTGGGGGTCTAGGACTGTCACATCTACTGCGAAGTACTGCCTAAGCTTGGCCAAGTATTTTTCACAACAGCCGCAGGGCGGGGCGTAGTAGAATTTCACTGAAGAAAATGGGGGTTTCTCCTGTGTCTTTTCGCTTGGGGGGTATGTATAGAGCTTTAAGGCTGTTGGTATGATTATCGCTAAGATAGTTACGACGAGGATCAGAGCCACCGTTTGCTTTCTCATAGGCGCGACTATGCCCCGCTTCCCCACATCCCTGTGACCCCGGTTACCCCTCCTCCGCTGTCGGGACTGGGCCCCCACTCTCGGAGCCTCACGCCGTTGGTCAGGCGGCCCGCGGGGCTGGGCCCCCTGCGGTTCACAGTCGCCTCCTCCTGGCAGGGGCATGTCAAAATTGTAGTTGATGCACACGTGTTTCTACCTCGGCGGCCCCACTTGTACCATTTTCTGTGTCAACACGCCTCGTTGGTATCAATGCGGCTACTCTGACTGAGGCCTTCCTCTAAGTTTTCCATGGGACGGTCGAAGAGGGAGAATGAAAGGGAGAAAATCCTCAAATCTTTAAGAAGGAGACTTTTCGCAATAGACGGTCTCTGCAACAGTAACGACTATCCCTTTCAAGGCGGGCTTATCTGCGGCTCGGCGGAGGTTCCAGAGAGCGCCCCGGCGGTTCTCGTGAGAGGCGGCCTCCACAAGATCGACGAAATTCTCAGCAGATACCCCGAGGCCTCCCCGACCGAGGTGAGGCCAGCCGTCATCAGAATCGTGGAGTCCGCGGGCGGCGTCGAGCCGCGGCCCGCCGGCGGCAGCGGCCTGCTCTTCGCCTCTACAGGGCCCGCAAAGCTGGAGCTCATGTTCGCCTTCCTCCACATCTACTATGAGCCCTCCGGCGATGGGATGTACGTAAGGCGCGTCAGCAAGTGGTGGCGGAGGAAATACGTAGAGCTGGAGCCGCTGGACCCCGGGCTAATAGAGTATTTGGCAAAGCTGTTGGAGCGGACGCCCGGCCTGTACTACTATATCGTATCGCCAAACATGCTATTCGTCGCAGACTACAACACCGAAATCCGCCTCGTGTTTGAGGGCGGCAAGCTGAGGGAGAGGCGCGGCCAAATCCCGCTGGCGTGGTACATTGAGGGAGTAAAAGAGGCGGAAACCAGATTAAAAAAGGCCGTCCAGCCTTGATCACAAGTCTTTTTTCTTGGCCCGTTTCCGCCAGAGGGGCGGCTCTACTTATTGGACAGCCCAGGGCCGGCTACAAGGCGCGGTACAGCTATGGCCAGGGCTGCCAGTACAGCGTCTGGTTATACCTCCTGCCGCCAGCGTCGTACGACACTATTACTATGTACTGGCGGCCACGCTCTAGTGTACACCCATTGAGTATGAAAGTTACAGACTCGCCGGGAGTTACATACCTATTCAATCTAGTTGAACATCCACTAATTGGAGTAGTCGGATTAGTTGGGTTACGTATTTCAACGCCAGGATTCTGTGCGGCTGTACCGAACTTTATGGTTAGCCACACCTGGTTGCCAACTATTGTGCTGTTATACGGGTTGATCTGAATGTTTGGCGCGCTGGTCGATGCCAGCATGCCGTTGATCACATACCACAACGCGACCGCCACCGCTACGACTATTATCAGTATCAGCACTGCGCCGGCAGTCTCTATTCCTTTGAGCTTTCTAGTTTTGGGCATGTAAAAAATGAACATGTTCACCCCCCTCCCACGTTGCCGTTCTGGCAGACTCTGCGAAAATGGTCGAAATTCTACCGTCGCGTGGGCGAAAAAACTTACCACAATTGAATCCACCCGTGCGTAAGCAAATATCGGTTGCACTGCTCCTTGGCCTTATCGTGCCATTCTTCTAAGTCGAGCTCCCCGTAGCCGGGGACGTAGACGTTCCTACTGCTGTAGGCCAAGTGGCCGTAGGGGGTGAACACCTCGGCGTCATACTCTACTCCCAGGCGGATCCACTTTACGCGCCTAAATGCCACTGCCCACTCCAGACCCCGCAAACATGTAAGACAGACGACCTCGTACCGCCTCCCATCCTCTTCCGCGCTGTACACCGGGTCCAAATACCCTTCCTCTCCCTCCGCCTTGTACCTCAGCCCGAGCTCTTGCAACATTGACGAGCAGATTGCCCTGGTAGCCACAATGCGGCCGTCTGTAGATACCACCAGATACATGTCCTTTTCCTCAATCGCGCTGGAGCCTCTAATTTCCGTGTATATTGGGAAGGGGCGGTCGGGTAGCCACACTAGCTTTACGGGAAGCGGCTTCGGCTCAATAACCTCAAGCCACGCAGATGCCGTAATTGGCTTGGCATTGCCCCTGCGGTAGAGGGCCCTCACGTAGTAGCCTATCTCGCTTGTCGGAATTACCTCCTTCTCGTTGTCTTCGACATCGTATAGTATCAAATTGTCGCCATCTTGGACGAGGAACCAATCGGCACCCTCTACCTTAAACGAGTTTTCATCCACTTGTATCTGCACGGCAAAGCCTCTATCAATTTCCACTGTGTACTCCACATTAGGCTTTAGTGAGCTTATTAGAACCGATCGTATTCTGTCGTTGGTTTCAAAGTGTAGCACCCTCATGTAAAAATGGTAAGGTTGCCAGAAATAACTGTTGCGTGTCCATCTATAAATCGGGTATACAACATCGCCCGTAGACTAACCACCTTTCTGGAGGGCTGTTGGGGGCGTAGCCGAGCGTACATTACTTGGGCGCTTTCAGCCTACATGGGCCTAAGTGGCGCGTCAATTCGTTCTTCGCAGTGACAACGCATAGAGGTCCGACTGACACTGGACTGGTGAAAAAACGGTAGTGAATTGTGTTAAACACGCCGATTGATGTACATCAGCGCGCTTTCCACAGCCCCTATTAGCTCCTCGTCGCCGTTTTGATACACTATGCCTCTTATCTTCTCCTCCAGCTCGTCTATGTTCCTCGCTACAACTCCTATCTTCTTCCCATCAATTTCCAAAATGAGCAGTTTCACAAGGATGGATGTGGCATCTACGTAGTAGGCCTTATACCTCTGAGTCTCTATTATCTTCAGCCACGCAAGCTCTGAACTGCGCTCGACCGCGAACCCCTCCTCCTGGATTATGTGGCGTGTGGCTGATAGACACCTATCGCCGACATCTACGCACTCGACTTTACCATCGTCGAAGTATGATATCCGGAGCGGGTCCGGTAGCAGATATACTCCGCGCACCTCCACTGCTGCATTGCGCGGCGTGTGGGACGGCTTGTTGGCGGTGCACAAAAGAGCAAAGCTGTGGCGCCCGCCCCTCAGCCATATGTTGTAATAACTGCATGCAGCTGGTATTGAAGTGATCGCCACTTCGCCGTATTGCGGGTCGAGCCTCCGCCACACCTCGAAGTCGTAGCCTGTTAAACTCGCAACCCTCTCAACGATTGGACCAAATCTAACTGCCGCAACCAGTGGTGTGTCTGGAAACTCAAGCCTCTCCAAGGTCAGCGTCTCCCTGATACCCTGTCTAAGCCGCTCTTTGTCGCAACTGCTGCGACACAAGACCTCGACCGCGATGTCTATTGCATGCTCCACTGGCATATAGTTTTTAAACAGGCGCGCAACAATGGCGCCGTTTACAGCGTTATCGCCACGTAGCCAGATGGTTCTCGTAAAGAGCCTCTCGCCTCTCCACGCCTCAATCATGAAGACCCTTCCCACCCGCAACTCGATGATGTAGAGGTCGCCAATTCTGTAGTGCCTCAGCCTCCCCTTTATCTCCTCGGACTTAATGGCGTCTTTAGCAAAATACTCGTCGACGGCCTCTGGGTAGCCTACGCCGGGCGCCGCCCACTCAAATATGTCGTAAGAGGCGTAGCTAAACACTTCCAGTTCCGAAACCCTACAGCGCACTCCTATTCTCCCGTCGATGTAGTACCTACACGGCACTTCGTACTCCCCCTCCTTGCGTCCAAGAACCCCTAGGTATAGGATTATCCATCCCCTTTTTAGCAACTCTCTATCCTTTAGAATTTGGGAATCACTCTCCATGTGAAATTTGAAACGTGTGAGAGAGGTGTCGCGAAGGCCGTGGTAAACACATTGAAACATGTTTACAGTGTAGACTTGTCGATAACTGCCTAATTTTTGTCAATTGTAGAAAAGAAAAATTGTACCTTTACATCAGTCCCAGCTTTTCTAGTATTTGGCCTTTTTGAGTAAACCACGTAAGCGGTAATTGCCCAAGCACATCCGCTTTAACGCCGCCGTCGTTGAACACAGCACGAATCTTAGCACCACCGTTGAGCTCTACGATTAATTCGTTAGGCGCTTTAATCCAGAAGTTGTACTTATAGAGCTCTTCGTTGGCCAGGTATTCAATCAGCTTTGGGTGAAGCGGTGTGAGGACTATCTTTTTCGTCTTCTCCTCATCCGCCGTCACTACGCTTTTATACTTCCGCACCTCTCCCTCTTTACTTACAAGGTGGTATTTGACGGACAAATATCCGAATTGTATCTTAAGCTCCGTCTTACGATCTGTAGCATAGACATAATAATCGCCGACTACAATGGGCCTAATACAACACACATACTTTACAAATAACACACGCCTGTCTGTGGGAGATAGCCCGTTTCCCCTTACCTCTACCTCTTTCTGATACATCCTAATCACCTCCCCAACTCCTCGGGGCCCGCCTCTTATTATAACGACTGACGCAATAACGGGAAGTTGGCGTAGATAGAGAGCTATATCAATGTACATGTGACTTTCGAATATTCCCTCTATTACGTACGGCCTTTCCATGCTAAAAGCTTCAAATTGGCAATACACCGTCTCTAGCTTAGGAGCGCCTATTTGGCGGGCTTTAGCAGACGCTTGGGTCAGCCCACTTCTTAAGGACGTATACAACTTTTTTCTCGTTGTGATGACACGGCGCTGGGGTCGCCGCAATGGCGAGGCTCGGCCGCACTGATCTACCCCCGTCGGTTTTTCCGCCTTGGCGCAAGTTGCTGCGTATGATCTCCACAGACCTTTAAGCGCTACGCCATTAGTAGCGGTGTTGTTGCCTCACTAAATGCTCTTCTTGCTCGACAAAACTGTCATATCTACTACGTTTTTCCCTTCTTAACTGCCGTTTACCAACTCTTCTTGCACGGCGCATCGGCGCGCCAAGGACTCTTCTTATCCGGCGAAAATAACATGTTGACAACTCCAACACTTTTTATCGTGATTAAGCTAGAGTACGGTGGGATCGTGAGGACGTGGAGGTTCGAATGGGGGTCGCTCTACCTGTGGAAGGGGGTGAGAGTGTCGCAGTTCGGCCGCTACGAGTACGGCTACATCACCGTATACGTCAAGGCCAAGTTCACGAGGATAGAGTCGGCCGCCAAGAGGTGGCTCCAGAAGACGGTCTACGTCGGGAAGGACGTCCTCGCGCTGGCCGGGAAGCTCGTCGCCACTGCTCCGTGGCTGTCCTGGGGAGAGGCGCTGAAAAAGGCGAGGGAGGCGATCCGGGAGCTGGTGGGGCGGATCGAGGCCGCCTTCTCCGCGCTCAGGGCCGTGAAGAGGGAGTTCTGGCAGGCCCTGTCCAAGGGCCCAGACGCCGCGGAGGCCGTGTTCGACCGGGCCATGGAAGGCGTCGAGTTCGTCCTAGACGACGTAAGGAGGACGCTCAAGGACGTGCTGGCGGAGCTGCCAGACACGTAGCGCCGGCCGAGGCCGCCGAGGAGCGGCGCGTGGGTAGTCCACGCTCTGCCAACGCGGCAATTCGTGATCAAAACGGCGTTCAGCCCTCTCGCGGAGCCAAATCAGGTATAGAAAAGCGAGCAAATTTCAGTCGCTTTCTAGTACCTGATTTGAGGCCGGAGGACAGTTGAACGGTTGGAAAAAATTCGCCGAGAATTTTCTCGTCGGGAAATTTCCCGATGGGAATTTTCCCGGCGGTAAAATTCTCGTCGGGAATTTTCTCGCCGTCTTTGTTCCAGCGGCCCCCGGAAAAAACTCGCCGGGAATTTTCCCGACAGGAATTTTCTCACCGGGAAAATTCCCGCCGGGAATTTTCCCGTCGAAATTTTTCCGATAGGTCGGAACAAACTCGCCGGGAATTTTCCCACCGAGAATTTTCCCGACGTATTTTTTCCGATATATCGGAACTTTTTCGTCGGGAATTTTCCCGGTGGGAATTTTCCCGGCGAGTTTTTTCTCAGCGCCGACAGCGTTCAACTGTCCTCCGTTCTTAAATCAGGTATACAACATCGAGCAATCATTGTTCGCTTTTCAGTACCTGATTTAGCAACGTGGGACAGTTGAAAGCTGTTCCCATACGCCTCTACTTTTTCCATGGAGGTAAGGACAACTCCCGAACTAGCAGTAGTTGAATTCGTCCAAGCGCTACGTGACGAGGCGCCGAAGGCTTGGAGGTCTTCTGGTAGATACTTCGAGTTCCCCCTGGAGAGACGGCTGTTTAGGGCGGCGAAAAGGCTGGCAAAGGCCCTCGGCCTCCCGGTGAGGCGGTTAAACAGGATTTCGCTCTTCGTCGGCGAGAAATATGTGACATACGTCTTTGTATCGGCGGAGGAACAGTGGCTCGTGGCGTTTATGCCGAAGGACGGCGGGCGACTGCTGTTTAAGACGAGGGGCGTCGAGCTCACAGTGCCGTACGTTCACGCCTACGTAGAACTGTACAACGCGCTGTGGGTAAAGCTACACCAGCGCCAGAAGAAGAGCGACTGGAGCGGCCGCTACAGCCCGGCGCATGAGGCCGCCTACTACTATTGGAGATCGTGGTGGTTCGATAACTTCGATCGCCGCGACTTCGGCCACCACCACCCCGACATCCCTCCCTTCTTCTTTTAGATGCGTTTTTCCGCCGTTCGCCGCCTGCGAAAAAGTTCGTTCGGCCCATGGACCGTCTCACCGGGGCCAGCTCGGCGCGTCCCCTTAGAAGCACCCAGGCCCACTGTCCGCGCGGACGGGGGCCGGCCACCCGCGCCCCCTCGGCGGTTCCACGTAAAATGATATGCGGAGTGGGTCTCCACGAGTTCCTCGTTGCCGCAACTGAACTCTCTTATATGCGCTTGCAACGATGGGCCGACTTTAATATGAGGAGCTTCCGCTAAGCTGACTAGTGAGGAAAGGTTCTCGCCCGAGTTTTTCCCAGTCCATTCTGCCACAGGTGCCATGGTTTAAAGAGGCGCTACATTGCCTTCCCCAAGCGTACGGCCTTTACCTCAGTGCAGACACGGCGCTTTGCCCCTATTTACACCGTCTCAACAAACTTAAATAACGATTCCGCAGTAGAAATGTGGCAAGCTCTGTGACGCTTTTAGCCCTGCTCGGCCTTGTGGTCGTACTAGCTTTGACGCTTCTATCACCGGAAGTACATGAATCAAGCAATACGGTGTCAACTACGTTGCAGGCGGACGCGCCGCGGCCGGCGCAGTGTGTAGACCTTGAAGTAGAAAGGGATGTGCTCAAGAGGGGCGAGCCGGTGGCGTTTAGGCTCGTCAACAACTGCGCAGAGGCCGTGGCGCTTCCAAGCTCTGCCCCGTGGGCGGTCAGGGACTCGGCCGGGGCCGCCGTGTTTTCGCCAGTAGGCCTGCAGGTCATCGTCAGCGTAGAGCCCGGCGACCATATGGAGTGGGTCTGGAACCAGAGGGGCTTCGGTGGGGAGCTGGTAGAACATGGCATGTACTACATAGCCGTCGAAACCCTAAACAAGGGGTTGCTCGCGGTGGCTGTGAGGATAGTGGATTAAACATGTGGACTCGACTACATAGGCTACTACAGCGAGTTGGAAATAGTTCTAGACGGTAAGCCTGTGGCCGTTGTTGCAGTAGATAAATATGTAATTTGCGACAACAGCATGCTTGCGCTTAAAGCACGTACACATGTTTCAAAATTCCACGATGAAGAGGTAGAAGCTGGCTACTGTAAAAGACTGTCAAACGTGGGCTGTTAATGTAGCTGCACGCCGTTTTTCTACCCCGCTACGTTTCTACATGGAAAGAGAGGTGGTAGAACTCCTCAAAAGAGTTGCAGAGACCGAGCCCGTGGAGTTTGGTCAGGGCTTCGCAATTTATGACAACGCTAATGTTGTTAGTGATGCAGAGAAGTTAGCACTTAAGCTCGGGCTAACACATGTCGCACGCGTACTGGTGGCTACACGGCCGGGGTGGCTCTATCTACAGCTGATGTCAGACGTCAAAAGTGTGGCGCTACATATCTGGGAAAGGGGGACGTCTGGGAATACATCTCTTATTCTGCCGAGGAGAAAATTAAAAGAGTGCTCCCACCTGAGGCGAAAGAGGTTATTTCGACTATTGTGAAGAGGCTTTTACGTCCATAGTTTTTTCCCTTTTGCGAGACAGCCTCCTAGTTTCCGCTGCCACGTTAGGCCAAGTAGCGTGACATTTCGATGCGTCCAAAGGACGTACAACTTTCAACTGTTTCACGCCTCTAAATCAGGTATAGAAAAGCGAGTATTCAATGCTCGCTGACAGATACCTGATTTGACCCTCCAAACGCCATGGGCCTAGAGGTAGATGGGATTGACTTTCACCTCCCTCCTCACCTTGGGCAAGAGGTGGGCCACCTCGGGCAAGTGGCGCTCCACGACATCGGGCTTGAAAGTGGCATAGCCGGCGAGGAGCTCCGGGAGCGTTTCGAAGATTTCAACGAGGAGCGTCCTCACAGCCTCAAGCCCCCGGTCGTTGAGCTTCTTTGAGCGGTAGAGCCGCATGTCCCAGTCGTAGCCTATGGCCCTCAGCCTGGCCTTGAGCTCGGCGACGCGGAGGTAGCGCGGGTCGTTGAGGCAACGGCCGTAGGCCTCAAGCATGGAGTCCTTAGACACGACGGTACACAAGGTGCACCCATTACGCAGGCTTGGTTGACCGCAGTACACCACGTCCAAGAGGTAGCTGTAGTCCCCGCCATCCCACGGCCTCTTCGACTGCCTCAGGTACTGAACTACCTCCTCTGCCGTCCAGTCCACTATCGGCGCCACGTCTAATACGTCGCCGCGCTTGAACTGCACGTGAGCACCACAGGCGTCCGTAGTGCCGCAACGGGACTTTATCAGGCGGGCGCGGTTGTCCGACTCGTCGGCCCGCACGCCGGTCAGCCTAACCCACTTGCCTTCCAACATCTTCGCCAAGCGTAACGTGGGCCTCTCCTTCATGCGCGCCGTGCACCACTGGAAGGCCGGCCCCGGCGGCGAGTAGCGGCGCTCGAAGATCACCGTGAGGAAGTCCTCCTTCGGCACTGTGACGTAGACCTCTACGCCGACCCTTACCAACCCGTCGAGTACCTCGTAGACCCAGTTGAACAACGGCGGTGCCTTTAGTAGCTCTTCGTTGTGGACAACCACAAGTCTAACGCCCCTCCCAGCGGCGTAGCGGTAGGCGAGGTCGAGGACCGCCGTTGAGTCTTTGCCCCCGCTGTACGCCACAAGCCAGTTGCGCGAGTATAGCTCTGCCGTGTAGAAGGCCAGAGGAAACTGCATAAAAAATGGACTAGTACGGCGGTCCGAGGCTCATGTAGTGTATGAGTCAGCGTTCCTGGTTGGTCGATTTGAAGTTCGTCTTAAAGATGGTAGATAGCACCGCCTTTACATCGTTTCGCTCAAAATATTCTTTAAGGGCCTCTGCAATTATGTCCTGCATGTCCTTTCTCAAGACAATAGAAAGCAGTTTTAGCTTCATGTACGTTTCGCGGTCAAAGCCGACTGTAGTCTTTATTCGACTCTTTGACTTACGCCTAAAGATTAACAGAACAGCGTAGACGTCCTGCTCATCCCCCTTTTGAGCAGACATGAAAAATATTGACCGCGTCGATCGCCAACTACATAGGCTTAACGAATTACACGTGTGTAATCGGTCTACAAATTTTGTAACTTTGACATGGAGACCAGGGCAGTGAGAAGTATAGAAGAAGCCCAGGAAGAAGAGTTACCTATCTGTGGAGAAAGTGTAGTTGCAAACGAGAAAGGCGAAATAATAGCTAAACTGTACAAATTGTGTTAACACACATATTTTTCCCTACCCAATGGTCATAGCTAACTCATCTCCGCTCTAAGGGATTCAAACATCAGCTGTAAACAGTTGCCGCTCTTATATTTGTCATGAATTTTTGCACTTCTTGTCATTGGCGCAAACGCCAGAAGAGTAGAAAGCTGTTCTGACTTTTAAACACGCTAGTATTACGTGAATTTTTCTATGACGAAGAGGAGGAAAAAGTCGACAAAAGCAGACAAAGAAGAAAAGAAAGACGGCACTGTTGTAAGGACTGTCGTTGTCCCGAGCAAGAGGCTAAGCTACAGGACGTACCTCGCGCTGGCCGAGGTGGAGCGGGAATATGCCAAATTGCTTAGGGAGCTGGTGGACTTCGCTTACAATAACGGTATAACAAGCTTCGCTAAACTGCGTGCAATAAAGTACGACGAAATGAGGGACAAATATCCAAACCTCCCCTCTGCATATGTCGGTACCGCCTGCAGAGATGCTGTTACCCGGGTCAAGAGCTTTCTGGCAAAGAAAGAAAAGGGCGAGGCGTACACCGACAGGCCGGAGGTGAAAAATGTCACAGTTTGGCTTGATGGCAATCTCTGGAGCCTGGAGGGCTACACAACAGTTAAAGTTGCTGTCAAGCAGAAATACCGACGGACAGTCATCGAGCTGAGGCCGCACAAGCAGTTCTGGCGCTACGTCAACGGAGGGTGGACGATGAGTTCCGAAGCTAGGTTCAAGCTCGACCATCGCAAACGGATTGTTTACTTCTACCTCATCTTCAAGAAAGAGGTCAAGCCTTACGAGCCGAGGGGCTTTCTCCCAGTAGACGTGAATGAGAACAATATCACAGTACTGGTGGACGGCGCGGCGTATCTGCTCGAAACCGACGTCAAGAGGATAACCCTTGGCTACGCGCGGCGAAGGAGGCGCATCCAGGAGCGACACAGCGCCGGCCCCATCGACACGAGGCAGATGAAAAGGGCCATGGCAAAGCTGAGGAGGGAGGGCAAGAGGAAGAGGGACATTAGGAACAAGATCGCTAACATCGTCGTGCAGACAGCACGCCAGAGGGGCTATGCTATTGTCTTGGAGAGGCTTGGCAAAAACCCCGGCAGGAACATGATAAGGGACGTCAGAGACCCCGAGCTTAGACATAGAATTTACCAAGCCGCCTTCAAAGGCGTGCAAATGGCGATTGAAGAGAAAGCAAAGGAATACGGAGTCCCCATTATCTACGTCGATCCGAAAGACACTTCTAAACTCTGTCCCATCCATGGGGCGAAGATCAGATACGGTAAAAAGACTAGGCACGGTAGATGTCCCGCGGGAGGCGAGGTCTGGCATAGGGATTTGGCGGCTGTGTGGAACCTCCTCCTCAGGGCCCGGGGCGATGGGAGCCCTGCTCCAAGCCCTGGGCCCCAGGGAGGCGCCAGGGGGGCAGTGGCGCCGCCCCCGTCCGCCGCCCATGACCCCATACGGCTCAAAAGGGCCGTATGGGCGAGGCGGAAGCCCCTAGCCTTGATAGGCTAGGGGCGCGGCGCATGGAGACTAGAGTAGCTAAGATAGTGGAAGAGGTGGAAGAGTTGCCGATATGCGGAGAATCCGAACTAAGAAGAGGTAAAGATGTTATTAAGCTGTACAGGCTATGTCTGTAAGCTACATATTTTTTCCACCTCCAATCTCACAGCTAGCTCACTCTCGCATTAAGGAGTAGAACCCCAACTGTAGGCAATTGTTGCTCCCTTGTTTGTTATGAGGGAAGAGTTCGAGGCTGCAATCCTCTTGGCGCTGTTCGTATTGAGCAACACGCTCACCGTGCTGGCGATGAGGGCTGTCGGCTTGTCGCTGGACTTCTGGGTTGCGCTAATTTTGGCCTTTCTCGTCGTCGGCGCAAACGCCGGATTTCTGGCGCTGGTGGCCAACTGCGTAGAGGAGGAGAACTCGCTTCTTCCATGCGTCCTCTACCTCTTCATCGTCCCGGCCCTCGCCTGGCTGGCTGCCCTGCCCAATTGGCCCCCTCCAGTACACCTAGAGAATGTGCCGTGGCGCTTAGTTGCGCAGGCCGCATTTGCTACCGCCTCGGTAGCGCTTGCATTGGTGGCCGCCATTAGACGTTCGCCCAAACTCGCCGCATACGCCGCCATGCTGGCTTCAATCCTCATTTTCGCAGTTGTCATTTCGTCATAGTTTTTTCCATGTCCACAAACAAGGAGTTGGTCGAGATCTGGAAGCAGATAGAGCCGATCGTAGTTGAGCTCAAGCCCGGCGAATTAAAGCGAGTCGGCAACCGGATTGTTGAAAAGACAGAGGACGAAAGAATTATCATCTACGAAATTGAGGACGATTCGACGTAGCGCTAAAGGCAAAAAACGGGTTACAGGGCATGAACGCGGTACCAGTTCTCCGGGCTGTACTTGGGTTTGCGTATTATGACCCTGCTGGGCTCGTCGTTAACAAGCACCTCCAACACCACTTCTCTCTTTTCCATCTTGTTGTCACATATCAATTTTGTAAACCATTCTCCGCGAACGGCGTTGCACCCGCCGTACACCTCTACCTTGTAGACGCACTCTCTTATGCGGTCGAGGTTCTGCGGCTTCCTGGACCATCTACTGCTCCAAATCTTGCGCGCAATTGCAATTAAGAACTCGCGAGTGTCGTCATCTTCGACGGGCCCCCAGTCAAACTCCTCGCGGCGCCGCCGCCCATCTGCCGGGGCGGTTCCCATTCTTGGGGCACCTGCCTGCGGAGCTAGGCCTCCTGTAGTTCACAGCTACCTCCCTGCTGTGCTATAAGCGGATGTTCAACTTCACATTTTTACCATTTTACATGGCAGAGGAAAAGTCGATGAAAGAAGAGGGGTGTGGTTGCATTCGTCTAATTGGCTTTATTATCGCAAATATCCTTACCATGTTATTCTACAAGGTCATTGGCGTTGCTGAGCTTGTAGTGATTTCTGCAATGGGCCTGCTGCTTACAATGTTTATGAACGGTGTAATGCTCTGGGAGGCCATTGAGGAGTATAGTAAGGGCGAGCCGCTGTGATTAAGTTTCCTTATCACGCTTGCAGCGCCGCTAGTATATTGGTCGCTATATGGCCTTTGGCTATTAATAACGCTAATACCTTGGCATAGCATTTCGTGGACAACGGTAGGCCACATTGTAGCAATTGCAATTATAGCCATAACCACAGCGTCGGCAATAGTCTACCGCTCGCCAGAGGTTGCACTGATAGATGCCATCATAATTTCGGCATACCTTTCCATCATTATAGCGTTCTACGTCTAATTACTTGACGTATATCTTTTTTCAATGTTGACGAGGGACAAAATCCTAGAGTTGCTACAAAACGGCAAGCTCAAGGTAGACCCCCTCTACCCCGACACAGTGAGGGAGAACGGCCTTGACCTCCGCATCGGCGGAGAGTACGCCATATATGCGTACGAGGGAACCGTCGTCAAGCCTTGTGAGCTCGACGACGCTAGGCCGCTTTTCCGCGTGGTTAAGGCGGACGAGGTGGTCATACCGCCGCGGAACTTCGTGCTTTTGACCACTGAGGAGTATGTGAAAATGCCCGAGGACGTGGCCGGCTTGGCAAACCTCCGCTCTACCCTAGCCCGCTACGGCCTCTCCATACCGCCGACGGTGGTAGACGTGGGGTTCGAGGGCAATATAACCATCGAGGTGGTGAACAACAGCCCAAACACCATTGTGCTCAAGCGGGGGATGCGCTTCCTCCACCTAGTGCTGATAAGGGCTGAAGGGCGCGCCGCCTACCGCGGCACCTACCAAGGACAGAGGGGGGTCACACCGCCAAAGGGCCTCCGGGGGGAGTGTCAGTAGTGTTAAATACGCGATTCTTACTACAGTTGTGGACTTTTGCAACTCTGCCACGTCGCTCCTCGATCAAAACGCACTCAGCTATTACGCGCAGATACCAAATCCAGCGCCAACTCCCAATTTTCCTTTTTAGCAACACCATCAAGGAGTCTGACTATTTGTCTGAATTCGGCGTAGCGTGCCACATACTCTAACGCCTGAACTTTGTTGCTGAATTTGCGGTCTCTTGGAAGTCTCCCTGGGAGCCCTTTTGCAAGCCTTGCCACCTCTTTTCTCACGCCTTCTGGCACATCTTTCCAACTAAGGCCTAGCAGTATAATTGCTTGTAATGGTTTTGCAAATTGATGGTGATTAAACACTCGGCCGCCGTCTTTAACCTTATACACTAAGTAGTTTAACACTGCCGCGTAGTAATGCGCTTGCTCTTCGCTTTTACACTCTATAGCTGAAGCATGTGAATCTAGAACATATCTCTCACCGCTCTTAACGGCACTTGCCGTAAAAGCCCTATCTGCCCTATAAACTACATAAAACTTACCTGGCGTAAAAGTTCTTGGGACACCGCCCTGTTTCACTTCCTCAATCAATCTGCGTAACTTGTTTATGTCGTCTCTTCGGAGCTTGTGGCTATTATACCTCTCAACTTCCATAAGAAATCCGCGGAGCCCTTCATCCCCTCTGCTAGACAACAAAACTTGATAGAGGCGGCGAACGTAGAACGGGTAGATTTCCCCGACATAAATAACGTTGTATATGCCTATGCCGTATTTTTCGAGAAGCTCTTTCGGCGCCTCTAGCGGCCTCGCCATATTGTATAATTTGATTATGAGCTTATCCCCTTTGTCTTCAAAAAATTCAAGCGTGGAACCAGCGTACGTCTCTTCCCCCCTCCTTCTTTCGCCGCCGCGGAGGCCCATTATAAACTGCCCTTTACGTATTACTGTGTCGACGTCTAACTTTATTGCGATATTTTCTGTAGTTTCTTCTTCGGAGAAGTAGAGTAGGCCTGGCTCTATATAATCCTCATAGCTCATTAGTAATCTTCTTAGTTCTATATTCACCGACTCTAGCCGACTCGACTTAGCCACGCGACCCTCAACCTTAGCTACGTACAGCTCTGCGCCTTGCCCCCTCTTTGCTACCACGAGGGCGGGGTACACGCCGTGGCCAAAGGCGTCGAAATCTATGTCGATGAGCTTAAGCGCGCCGCTCCACTTCCTCAGCACGGCATAAGTGGCAACGATGCCTGCCAAGGCGGAAGAGCCGTGGTGGAATGCCTGTTCTCTGTTCATCACGAAGACCACCCCCTCTCTCGCGGTTTCAATGGCCTTCGCTAAAGCCGCGGTGGCCACGTCTGAACCGCTTACGACTTGCGCCGCTTTTACTCTTGCCTCTTTGGCAAGTTCAAGCAGTCTTTCCCTAAGCTTGTCGCTATATGGCGCCTTGAACTCGCTTATGTGAATCCAGGGCGGGTTTGTGGCAACAACGTCGGGGCGCATACGCTGAATTGCCATTGGGGCATGTAGCGAGGCGAAGACGAGGCCCCAGACGTGGTTGCCCCCGTATTCTTTAACCAGCTTTGCAAACTCTCTGTGAAGCCCTATTTCGACCATCCTCTGGAAAACTGCACGCAGAGGGCCGCCAACGCGCTCTGCTTTATACCTCATAGACGACTCTATGCTACTGCCTATACACTGTTCATCGCGTTCGCGTTTTTGGGACTTGCACATGTTATACGCTCGGTGTAATACCTCCGTCAAGTGCTTCTCTACGTCGACGACGTGCTGGAGGTTTGAAACTTGCACCTCTTCGAATTTTACAAGTTGCGTCAACCTCTCTGCGAACTCCCGCAACCGCGGCGCCTCGGGCACAAAGCCACGCCCCGTGACCCAAGTCGCCAAAGCGTCTACGTGGTATATGCGCGGAGGCTCTGGGGGGTCTCTCCCGCTCTGCCTGCGGTATGCCAGCACGAGCTCTGCCCTCGCTACGGCGACGGCCAGCGGATTGACGTCGAAGCCTATAAGAGACTTGTACGCCTCTTCTGGACTCTCCCCCTCTTCGATCTTCTTGTGGAAGGCTGTAACGAGGAAGGTGCCAGAGCCGCAGAAGGGGTCCACCACGGTTTTCCCCCGTAGCTCAAACTCCCTCAGGCCGAGCTCCACCAGCCAGAGCGGCGTGTAGTATTCGCCTATCTTTCTCCTCGTGGCTTCATCCACTAAGTATTCGTACAACAGCCTAAACACGTCTTCCGCTCCGCCGCTACTCCAGTCAACGAGCCCAGCCCTTTGCACAATCTCTGAGGCGACTTCTTCGGCGATCCTCTTCTCATCTTCAAAACCACTCTCTACAAACACCAGGCGCCACCAATTTAAGTAAGGTAGGGCGATGTCGACGTCTAAAGCTACACCGCTACACATGTCCACAGGATCTCCTTCTTTGCCCAGTGCGGTTGCCAAGCTTGCCAGCACGACCATGTGCATTACCGTATGTCTGACGAACAGATCGACGAAGAACTCCTCATCTGCGTCACCGTAGAGAAACTTCATGATGTTTTTGTAGGCGCTGTAAAATGTGGCAAGTGGCTGGAGCCTGCATTCTGTCTCGCAACCTCTCCCCCTACAAATTCTGCAGAGGTTTGTAAACACGCCCCTCATCTTTTGAACCCAGAGGTTTTCCCCCTTCTTGGGATCCTTCGGCATGAAGAGCGTCTTAACAACTTCTGTACTTGGCGGAAGCCTCAGCGTCAGTCCAGATAGTATCGCTTTTAACACGCCTCTGACGTCTGCCAGCGTTGCGCCCTCCCTGACCGGATTTAGCATCGCCTCGCTGCCCCTCCGCTCTACTCTGTATATACTCCACTTCTCGTAATTTGTAACGACAAAGTACTTTACTCCCGCCAACTCCGGTGCCCTTAAATATAGTGTGGCCGCCTTGCGCACTGCTTCGTCAAACTCGCCCTCATCTCGCTTTATTTCAAAAACGGCGCCTCGGCCTACTAGCATGTCTACGCGGTACTTGCCGCCGCTCACTCTCGCTTCCTGAGGCATAATCAGCGGCACTAGTTGAACCTCGGAAAACACCTCGCGCAGGTAGCTAAGCCGCAAAGCCTCGTCATATTTCTCGCTCCTTACGGCAACGTTGTACAGCTCATCGACGACCTCACGGTAGATGTTGGACAAGAAGCCGACTACTCGCACTCTGACGTCTTCGTGTGAGGCTTGGCGCATAGAAAAAAGTCTAACCCCGGCTCCCGCGAGGCGGAAATCTGATGTAGCAATGCGGATCCTTAGTACTGATTACAATCTTGGTCAAAAACTCACATGAGTGTAACTCGTTATACTAGTTGCAAATGACTACAACAATTTCAATCTTCTAAGTCAGGTATTGGAAAGCGGCTAGCGGTTAGTTGCCGCGTGGTACCTGATTTAGTCCTGCAAAAGAGTTGGATATTGGCAAAAGAACTGGCATAACCGTACGTCGTAGGACGTTGCCATTCAGAAGAGTTTGGCCACCATTAGCCGTACTGTACACGTGTCGCAACTACGTAACAATTGGCGCGCTCTAAATACTCTCTAAGAGTGCCTCTCTCTGCGACATCCCACAGAGGGGAGCCCCTCCTTAGCTGATACCTATATAGCCTATAGCGTTGTAAGAGGTTACAGGAAGCCAACCTGCTCAGAAACCTCGACATTTTGTATAACAAATGCATCGGAGCCCGGCCGTAGTTGTACCATTTGCCCCACATGTAGATTACTGTAGACGATGAAAACGTTATGACGTTCCCCCTCGCACTTCGAACTGCGCGCTCAAGATATTGGACAAACACGTCGACAACGTCGTAGTCGTTGTTCATAGTCAAATGTTTTCAAATTGTGCTAAGGCGTACTGCCAATACCTTGTGGTAAGCATCAGCCAGACGTCTCTTATCTGCCTCTTGACCTCTGGATACACGAGGGCGTGCCGGCTCAGCTTACAGACTGCGTCGTACCGCGGACATGTGGCGGCAAGCGAATCGACGTCCACCTCAGCGGGGAACCACAGCCTGGCCTTGCCGGCACGCAGGGCCGGCCTGCCGACGACCCGCTCCTGCCGCTTTACGCCCCAGACCTCCGCCAGCAATACGAAGAGGTCTAAGTCGAGAAGCGCCTTCAGCACTGCGGCTACGTCCTCGCGCCCCCTGTCCTCAAGCTCGTCTGCCCTTTTGCCCACAGCCTCCGCTATCCGCCCGGCGTAGGCCCTCAGGTCCTTTAACGCCAACTGCGCTGTGAAGCCCACATGCTCGCCCTCTGGCATCTTGTAATCCACTAAGTGTATTGTTTCAACATCGCCATCCTTAAAGTACACTTTAACAACGTCGTTAGAGACAGCCACTTTAACCACACGTTCTCTGGGATCTACAAACCGGGCGCCGTTAAGCGTTTTCCATAAGGCCGTAATCCTCATGTCAAATACTTCTTGAGCTCCCCAGCCACGTCTCTCACAGTGAGCGGGCTCACCTTTGCGGCGTCTGCCACAGCCCGCCTGGTATAGCCCAGGCGGCTTGCTACCAGGTACACTACGGCGGCGGCCACAGCCCTCGGAGACTTGCCTTGCCAAGCTGCCTTAGGCAAAGAGCGGAACAGCGCCAGCGCACTCTCCACGAGCACCTGCTCCCCGAGCCTCCGACAGATTGTGGCAATGTAATGCTCAACAACGAGGTTATACTTAGCCCTCAGCGTTGCCCTGGACTCCATCTCCAGGGCCCTCAGCGCACTCTCAGCCCACTTGAGCGGCCTGACCTCGTATCCCAACACGGTGCCACGCTCGGTGCAGACGTACTCGCCGTCTGCCAACACGACTCTCTCTGAGCCGCAGTGGACACACCTCATGCCTGTACGTCTTTAATCCCATTTATACTTTGTGTATACACCTCTATAAATTGAGAGAGTTGACTTAAACTTTAAGTCAAGAGGGAAGAAATCAGGTACTAGAAAGCGAGTGTTGAATAGCCGCTGTCTTATACCTGATTTAAGACGGTTGAATTGTCAGTAGAGTGTTTGGCCTCGGCAAGTGCAACCCCGCGTAAAAATGGATTAAACGTGGGAATTTTGACGACAGTCTTGGCCAACTCGGCCCTCACCTTCGCGACTTGACAAACGCCGCATTTACGCCCGCACGGAAAGTCGCGTCTAACGGCGCTCGCATCCACCGTCACCTGTATGAGGTCTGGGCGCTCTTTGGCGAGGTCGAGTATGCGCTCTCTGCGGCCGCTACACCACGCGTTGTAGACCTCAAGCTTGAGCTTCATAAGTTGCGGCTCGGTAACGTCCTTAATCAGTGGGCAGAACCAACAACCCATACGCCTTGCCCCGCCGTATATCTGCCGCAACCGCTCATAGACGTCCGGCCTAAGCTCTCGCAACAGTTCCCACGCCTCCTCCCCGGTGAGGTCGTAGAGAGGAGCGGCATAGACGAGCCGGCCAGAGATCCTCTTCAGAAACCACCCACGCCACCTGGCCTCCTCCGCCCTCGTCCCCAGGAGGTTCAGCACGGGCCTCTCCCTCGCCAGCTCCTCGGCCAGCCGCTTAAACGGTAGCTCCTTGAGGCGCTTGCAACACCACCTAAAGTTCCAGCGCGGCGGCGAGTACTCGGCGAGGAGGTAGTCGAAGAAGGTCCTCTCAGGCCTTGTGACGTACACGGCGTGGCCGGCCCTCTTGACCTCCTCCAGTACGTCGTAGACATATTTACGGAGGGCAGGAGGGTCGCCGCCCGTGTCGTTGTATACTACGGCAACTTTGAAGCCCCTTGCCTCTGCAAAGCGCATAGCCAAGAAGAGGAGGGCAGAGGAGTCCTTGCCGCCGCTGAACGAGATGAGCCAGAGTCAATCTCTATACTCGCCGTAGAGCGACTCCAAGCGCTTTAGCACTTTGTTCATACAAAAAACAAACTCCAGCGGCCAGCTATGCGCCGCTAAGGTTCGGCTTTTCTCTTACGAGTCCCAGCTCCCTCAACAGCCGCACACCCGCCTCCAGCAACCGCTCAGTGGCGTAGGGCTTGAGCTCCATCACTCTCTCCTTCGCCTCCTCAAGGGACCACCCGGCGTCGAGGAGGTCGTACAGCGTGGCTGCTACTTTGAGGACTAATACATCTTCTGCGGCAAGCTTATCAACTATGGGCCCCCACCTCTCCTCGTCTACGTCAGTGTATTTGGCATACTCATGTAGCAAACCCTCCTTTACCATTTCTTCGTAGTCTTCGGCGAGGTCGGAACTGTAGGGGCCGCCGATGTGTTGATCGAAGTTGTAGCTCGTTGGAAATCCGAGGGCCTGAAGGAGGAAGACAACGCTTTGAAGCCTCTTTTTGACCTTATTCCCTCCTCAAAGTCTTACAGCAACCCAGGCAAGCCTGACGATGTCTCTACTCACGTGTAAATCTGCTGTCTGATATTTTGCATGACCCGGGTTGTATTGGCGTTCATAGTGCTGGCGTTAGTAGCCGCTCTAGCGCAGGCGCTGACCATAAGGCCCATAGCCGACGTAGGCTACTTATACGCGTTAGTGAGCGACCCCGCTCCGTGCGGCGTGCCGCCGTACACATACCCCTGTGGAAAAGGCGAGACGATTTACTACGTCCGCTTCAGCTGGGAATGGCTCCGGCTCAACATGGACAGTGCGCGCATTTGGACGTCTGAGCCCTTGTTCAACTACGTGAGCGCTGGCAAGCCCCTCTGTTTTGTGGGCCACGTTGAGGGGGAAGTGTTCTACGCCTGGTTGATCACCGATAAGCTATACCTCTGCCGCCGGCCGATTGTGCCTATAAGGCCCTGACGAAATCAACTCTTTTTTCCAACGAACTTCCTTATTGGACGTAAGCCCTAAAGGGTAGACGTTTTACATGCACGTACTCGTGTTAACGTTGGCAATACTGGCCTCGACGTCTTCGCTGTTCAGGGTCGACCGTCGTGAAGATAGAGGTGGTGCACCCATACGCATGCGCAGTGTTGAGGTTTGGCGTTGGGAGAGACTACATACCGTTTGTCCCTAGGCGCTCATTCTTGATATTTTGTGGACGTTCGCGCCTAGGGACTTCCGCCTCGCCCACACGGCCCTCTCAAGCCGTATGGGGTCATGGGCGGCGGACGGGGGCGGCGCCACTGCCCCCCTGGCGTTCCCCAGGGACCCGAGGCTCGGAGCAGGGCTCCCATCGCCCCGGGCCCTGAGGAGGAGGTTCCACACCGCTACCACATCCCGATGCCACGTCTCGCCTCCCACCGGGCATCTGCCTAACCTTGCTTCGCTGTCGTATTCAATTTCTACTCCATGGAGGGGGCACAGCTTCGACGTATTTCTTGGGTCTACGTAGACAACGGGGACTCCCCACTTTCTCGCCTTCTCCTCGATTGCCTTCTGCATGCCCTTGAAGGCGGCCTGATATATTCGGTGCCTCAGCTCTGGGTCTTTGACGCCCTTGATCATGCCCTCGGCCGGCTTGTCGCCCAGCTCCTATAAAACTACGGCATACCGCTTTGCGTAAGCCGCCTGCATGATTATGTTGGCGATCTTGTTCCTAATGTCCCTCTTTACGTTGCCCTCCCTCAACTTGTTCTTCGCCCTGTTCTTCCTCCTCAGGTCAGCGAACTTGCCGTCGTTCCGCTCCTGTATCCGCTTACGGCGCCACGCGTAGCCGAGGGTTATCTTCCTAACGTCGGTTTCGAGCAAATACGCCGTACTGTCTATTAACATCGTAACGTTGTTCTCGTTTACATCAACGGGGAGATAGCCCCTCGGCTCATACGGCCTGACCTCCTTCTTGAAGATGAAGTAGAAGTAGACGGCCCGCCTCTTGTGATCCAGCTTGAACCGGGCGTCTGTGCTCATGGCCCAACCGCCGTTGACATGACGCCAGAACTGCTTGTGCGGCCTCAGCTCAATGGCGACCCGCCTCCCACTCTTCGTCGAAACTTTGACGGTGGTGTAGCCCTCCAGTCTCCACATCGTTTCGTCGAGCCAAACCGTGATGTTTCTAACAACAGGCTTGTCGGTGCGGGCCTCCCCCCTCCTCTTCTTGGCCAGAAAGCTCTTGACTCTCGCAGAGGCGTCTTGGCATGCGGTGTAGATGTAGTGGGAGGGGAGGTCTGGGTGCTCGCGCCTCATGTCGCGGTACTTCGCCGCCTTGTTAATGGTAGCGAGGCCAGAACCGTCTGCCTCCCAACATCGGAGACTCCAAGCATTACCACCACGGCCGTAGGCTCTGCGCCGTCTGCGGAGCTGAGACCCCTCGACATGTTTGCGATGGCGTTTGCATCACTAGGCGGGTTGAGTTCGTCAATCCTCTTGGCCCAAAGGGCCAAACGTAAGATGAGCTAGAAACTCTGTACTGTATTTCACATGACGCTCGTGACTGTAGTTGTGCCGACGTATAACGAAGCTGAAAATTTGCCAGAGCTC
>ERZ1684501.24-NODE-24-length-27983-cov-4553.434976_pt1 | contig 27983 bp, 39 predicted proteins | sample MGYA00580191_ERZ1684501 | MGnify/ENA primary metagenome ERZ1684501 (study PRJEB41475, sample SAMN08455322) | hot springs metagenome | biome: temperate mixed forest biome [ENVO:01000212]; feature: neutral hot spring [ENVO:00002181]; material: water | place: New... | reverse complement strand
TTGTTTGTTAGGTGCCTATGAGGGATTGAAACGACAAACTAAAACAAACCTAAAACCCTGTTATAATTACTTTCATTATGGAAAGGAACTGGAGCGTTGGGACAAAATACCTAAACGACAAAACCAGAATAATAGTTGTTGGAATCACTGGAAGAGAGGCTTCTCAAGTTGTAGCGGAAAGCGAAGCCCTTTATCCCGGATTCATAAAGGTTGGAGTCACTCCCGGAAAAGGAGGCACACAAGTAGCGGGAATTCCCGTCTTTAACACCGTAAAGGAAGCCCTCGAATCTCCCGAAGGCAGAGAGGTAAATACGGGACTCGTTTATGTCCCTCCAAGCTCTGTAAAGGACGCAGTAATAGAGCTCATTGATGCGGGGATTAAGCTAATCTACATAGTCACGGAGCACGTCCCAATTAGAGACACGGTTTACTTTTACCACTACGCTAAGGAAAGGGGCGTTACCATAGTGGGGCCAACATCCCTTGGATGCATAGTGCCCAGAATCCCCGCAAGAATAGGAGCTATAGGAGGAAAGAACCCTTCCATAGCCTATGCGGACGGAGGACTCGTTATACTCTCTAAGTCGGGAGGGCTCACGACCACCACAGCGGAAATGTTTAAGAGAAGAGGATGGGGCGTTTACATGGCTTTAGCCCTTGGAGGAGACGTAATCTCTTGCACGACCTTTGCGGATGTTCTTGAGGAAATAGCGGACGACCCAAACGTTAAAGGAGTAATAATTCAAGGAGAAGTAGGAGGAACTTACGAAGAGCAAGCAGCGGAAACCATACTAAGGCTCTACAAAGAGGGAAGATGGAATAAACCCGTTGCAGCTTTTGTAGCGGGAAGGTTCCAAGAGAAGTTTGAGGGCGTGTCCTTTGGACATGCGGGAGCAATCGTAGAAAGGGGAAGAGGAAAGGCAACCGACAAGATTAGAATGTTCAAAGAAGTAGGAAAGGAAACGGGGCTCGTAATGGTTGCGGAGTTCTATCACGACCTTGTGAAGTGTATTGAAGAGCTCGGAGTTCCCAGAGACTTTGAAGACACCACTCCCGGCGGAAAAGTAGAACCCCTCTACAGAACCATTGACCCCGAGACCTGCGAATTCAAACCTCAAGATTAATACAAAGCCTTTTCCCCCTTCTCTTTACCACCTTTCCCTTCCCCAAATTCACCTCACCGCCCCTAAAGAGCAAACTTCTAACCAGTTCAACCTTTTCGTAATCCCTCTCACCGATAAATAACCGAATAACCCTCCTCTGAACCGCCACGTGCTCCCTCAAGAGCAAATCAACCCTTAGACAATTTCCTTCTTTAACGCTTTTAAGGACGCCTTCGGCGTATTTATTCAAAAACTCGTTTTCTTCCTTTAAGAGCCTTTCCATCTTGAGAAAGCTATCTTCCAAGCTCGGATTAATACTTTTTAGAAGTGGAATAACCTCGTGCCTTAAAAAGTTGCGGGCTATTTTTATGTCGTAGTTCGTCTCGTCCTCTACCCAGCTAAGCCCCTTAAACCTCGCGTATTCCAAAATCTCAGTCTTCTTTGCGTAATAAAGAGGTCTTACTATGTCTTTTTCTCGCGGGAGAAATCCAACCAGTCCCTCAAGCCCAGTTCCCCGAACGAAGAAAAGAAGAGAGGTTTCAAGAAGGTCGTTAAGGTGGTGAGCGGTAGCTATAAGCTCAAAGCTTTCTTTTTCTTTTACTTCTCTAAGAAACTCGTATCTCAAAATCCTTCCCGCTTCCTCTAAGTTGAGCTTATTTTGTTTTGCGTATTTTGGAACATCTTCCTTTCCTACAAATATCCTCAAACCCCTTTCTTTTGCAAAGCTTTTGCTAAACTCCTCGTCCCTTTCCGCAGTTTCCCTAATCTTGTGGTTAAAGTGGGCAAGGGCTATTTCTTCAAAACCAAAGTAATTTTTAAGCTTTAAAAGGGCATCCGTCAAAACTACGGAATCCACCCCTCCCGAGAAGGCAACGAGAATTCGCCTTTCGCCCCTAAAAATCCCCTCTTCGTTGTTCAAAGCCAAAATCTTACGGATAATCCTGCTTTCCGGATTCATTCCTTACACTTTCCATCAAAGAGAGCACCGTCTTTATAACCTGTTCCTCGGGCTCTCTGTTGTAAGTCTCTTTAAAGTATTCCCTATACAGTTCTATTAAGTTTAGAGTTTGAAGCTCCTGAATCTCTTCCTTTTCCTGAGCTCTTAGCTCTTCAGTTATTAGCTCTATTCTTATGAGCCTATCACCCAAAACTTCCTTTATCCTATCAACCACGAAGTTAAGGCGATTTTTGTCCCTAACCAGCAAATTTACCCTCAGGTATCCGTTCAGAGTTTTTGCTTCCTCAAGGTCCTTTGCGTAGTTGTTTTGGTCTACTTCAACGACATGAAGGGGATACTTTAAGGTGAGTCTTACCGCTTCAATTAGCGGCGGACTGCCCTCCCGAAGTTCTACGAAGTTAAAGAACTTTTCTTGTCCAGATTCTGAAAAGTCAAGCTGATAAAGAGAGCCAGTGTAGTAGGCGTAAGTAGGGGCTTTTTCTATTCTCTGGTATCTGTGAACGTGTCCTAAAGCCACGTAATCAAAGCCCTCAGGAATTGAAGAAGGCTCAACGGCGTAAAACTTAGATATCGTAGCTTCCCTTTCCGTTTTGGTGTACTTTGCCCCTGCTAAAAACAGGTGCGTAAGCAAAACCTTAAACTTAGCCTCTTCTACTTGCTTGTAGAGATACTTTATAGCCTTTTCCACCGCAATTGCGTAGTCAAGCTTAGCACTTTCTTCGGCCTTGGTTATAACCCTTTCAGAAGGATAGGGAAGGCAAGCGATTTTTAGCTCTCCAAAACTAAACACTGCGTTCTCAAGGTCTGGCTTTGGAAAAACGAAAACGTTTATAACCCTAAGAAGTTTTCTTAAGCTTTTCATAAACTCGTAGCTGTCGTGATTTCCAGATATTGCCACCGCAGGTATTTTTAGCTCGTTTAACCTCAAGAAGAAGTCAAAGACTATCTCCTTAGACTCGTTGTCGGGATTCGCTTTATCAAATATGTCCCCAGCTATAAGCAGAAGGTCTACCTTGTTTTCTTTGCAAAAGTTCAAAACTTGTTCTAATGCGTAGGCTAAGTCCTCGTTTCTTGAAACGCTACCGAGCGTCTTTCCCGCGTGAAGGTCAGACAGATGTAAAAGTCTCATAATTTTTTATTATCCTGTGAAGCTTTCTCGTAAAGCTCGTTTCTCCATACTTCTTTAGGTGTTCGTACTTCTCTTTTGCCTTCTTTACTATGTGCTCTACTACTTCCCTTGGGCTATCAAAGAGAACCATAAGGTTTAGGTCCTCCTCGTCTATGGTTCCGTTCTTAACCATTACCTTACGCATAAACTCCAATAGGGGCTCGTAATACTCACTTCCAAAAAGGATTACTGGAAATTTGTGGCTCTTACCCGTTTGGATAAGCGTAAGAGCTTCAAAGAGCTCGTCAAAGGTTCCAAACCCTCCCGGAAAGATAACGTAAGCCATAGCGTACTTAAGGAGCATCATCTTCCTTACGAAGAAGTACTTAAACTTTAAAGACTTCGTTTGATACTTGTTAGGAATCTGCTCGGTAGGAATGTCTATGTTAAGCCCTATGCTTTCCGCTCCCGCGTCGTATGCCCCTCTGTTTGCCGCCTCCATTATACCTGGACCACCACCAGTTATTATCGTAAAACCCAGCTTTCCAAGGTTAAAGGCAGTTTCGTAAGCGAGTTTGTAATACTTATCGGTTTCTTTAGCTCTTGAACTTCCAAAAAAGGTTATGGCAGGACCAACTTCAGCAAGCTCGTCAAAACCCTGAATAAACTCACTTAAGATTTTTAAAGCTCGCCAAGTATCCCCTTGGCGAGCTTTTAACTCTTCTATTATCCGTAAGCTGTCCTTATCCATTAAGTAAAAAGTTTAAAAGAGTTCTTTAACCATTTCCTCCAGTTTTACCCTGTCCGCAGGTGCGTCCTTATTAACTTTGAACGGAACCTTCATAATGTGAAAGTCCGTTTCCTGTTCCCTATCCCTTTTCTTGTATTTGTCCGCGTAAGCGTAATAGGAATTCTTTCGCGCTTTAAACTTTTCTTTACCCTTACCAAAGCCTGGTATTAAGAAACCCAAAATTAAAAAAATAGCAATCACCCCCCTCATGGCTACACCCTCATTGGCATTATTATGCACTTGTAAGGGTCCCTCTCGTAATTCTCAGGCTCCAATAAGGCTGCCGTATCGGGGGAAGTGAACTTAAACCATACCCTATCGCTATCAAAAGCGTCTAAGGCTTCCATTAGGTACTTTCCGTTGAAGCCTATCTCAAACACTTCCCCTCCGTATTCCACATCCACCTCCTCTCTCGCCTCTCCAAATTCCGGGTCTGCAAACTCAAAAATCGCCAAGTTATCACTAAGGGTTATTTTAACAGGAAAAACCTTTCCTTCGCTCACACTTTTTAATCTCTTCAAAACCTTTAAAACCTCGTCTACATCAAAAAGGACTTCCGCAACGAACTCATCGGGTATAACGCTCACGTAATCGGGATACTCTCCCTCAAGTAATCTAATTGCAAGCTTCCACTCTTCCGTAGAAAAGAACGCAAAGGTTAGGTCTTCGTTTGTAGTTACCTTTACTTCTTCTATTCCCGTTATAAGCTTCTTTAGAACTTTTAGGCTCTTTCTTGGGATTAGAATCTCCTTAGAAAACTCCCCAGCGGGTTCGTATAAAGCGAGCCTGTGTCCGTCTGAGCCCACGAAGTGAATTCTCCCATCGTATCCCCTAATTAGCATTCCCTGGAGTGCGGGATTTGCCTCGTCTTTTGCTATTGAGTAATCTACCTTTTCTATACCGTTAGAAAGAACGCTACCGCTAATACTCTCCTCACCCTCTTGAATTTCTGGAAACTCTGGGAAGTCTTCAACCGGAGCAGTGGGAAGCTTGAAAACGCTTCTTCCCCCTTCTATTACGAGCTTTTCCCCTTCAAAGTAGAGATTAACGTAAGCCGATGTTAGGTTTTTTACTATGTCGTAGAGTTTCTGGGAGTGAACGCAGGCTTCTCCTTCCTCTTCTACCTGTGCTTTCGTAGAAATAAGAAGGTAATTCTCAAGGTCCGTAGCTTTTACGGTCAGCTTACCCTCTTTTGCTACGAGCATAAAGTTCGCAAGTATGGGAAGAGCAGCCTTCTTTTCCGTACTCTCTTTTGCTTTTTTTAGAATTTCTTCGAGCTCCTCCCTATCCACCTTTACTTTCATGGTAGTATTTATTTTACAGATTTACGGAAAGAAAGGTGTTTGTAAAAGCCCTGCGTCCTCCTCAATCCCAAGCATAATGTTAGCGTTCTGTATAGCCTGAAGGGAAGCCCCTTTACCGAGATTGTCTATTACGGAAATAATTACGTATCTTTCAGTCCTCTCGTCGTAAAAGGGATATATAAAGCAGTTATTAGTCCCAATAACCCACTTCGTATGGGGAGGGGTGTCGCAAACCCTCACAAAGATTTCACCGCCATAGGTTTCTAAAAACAGGTCTCTAACATTTGTCTTCTCGCTTCTTAGGTATACCGTTGAGACCATTCCCCTTGATGCGGGAATTACCGTAGGAGTAAAACGAATCTTAACCTCCCTTCCGCTGATGCGTTTTATTACGTCCTCAATTTCTGGCGTATGTCGGTGTTTTTCTACAGAATAGGCAAAAAAGTTTTCGGTCATTTCGGGAAAGTGAAAGTGTTGTTTTGTCTTCCTTCCCGCACCGCTCACTCCCGAAAGGGCATGAATTATAACGTCGCTAATCTCTAAGCCAGCCTTTAAAAAGGGATATATTGCCAAAAGCGTAGCGGTTGGATAACACCCCGGATTTGCAACTAAAGTAGCCCTCTTTATGTCCTCTCTAAATACCTCGGGAAGTCCGTAGACCGCTTCTTTGAGCTCCCTTTCGTTTTTATGTTCAAAACCGTAAAACTCAGCGTAAAGGGAAGAATCCTTTATTCTGTAAGCTCCCGAAAGGTCTACGACCTTTTTACCTTTTTTTAGAAGCTGAGGGACGAGCTCGTAAGAAACTTCGTGAGGCAAACACAAAAAAGCTAAGTCAAAATCCTCTTGAGGTTCTGAAACCAAGTACTTTTCGGATAGGTAATAGGGAGAGAGAAAGGGAAGGACCTCCCCAACCTTTTTCCCCGCACTTGAGCTTGAGACCAGCTCAGATATCTCAATGTAGGGATGGTTTAAGAGAGCTCTTATTAGTTCTATACCGGTATAACCAGTAGCACCGTATATAACCGCTTTTAACGTTTGCTCCATCTGTACTCTGCTCTTGCACCCATTTGAGCGTATTTCTTTCTTTCTTTTTCTCTTGCGTCTCTCGTGAGAAGTCCTGCCTTTTTGAGCGTAGGTCTTAGGTCGGGATTGTATTGAAGAAGAGCCTTAGCTATTCCGTACATAATTGCTTCCGCTTGAGCTGAGATTCCACCACCCTTTACCGCAGCGTAAACCCCAAACTTTCCTTCTAGTCCCGTTAGCTTAAAGGGATACATAATCTTTAGAAAGAGCGTTTCCCTTTGGACATAGTCCCTAAGGTTGTATTCCTTTTTAGTTTTTTCCGAGCGGACTATAAAGGTATTGGGGTGGTCTCTTAAGAGCCATACCTTTGCAACCGCTTCCTTTCTCCTTCCGGTAGCGTAGTAAGAGTTTTCAGGAGTTATTTTAAAGTCTTTAAGCTTCTGCATCACGCTTTAACCTCCAAAGGTTCGGGCTTTTGAGCCTGATGGGGATGTTCAGGACCTCTATAAACTTTTAATTTCTTTAGCATCCTGTGCCCAAGCCTGTTTTTGGGCAACATCCTCTTTACTGCGAGCCTAATAACTTCTTCTGGCTTGTTTTCAAGCATCCACTCCAAGGTTCTCTCCTTTAATCCTCCGGGATAACCGCTGTGCCAGTAATACTTTTTTTGCTCAAGTTTTTTACCCGTAACCCTTATCTTTTCAGCGTTTATAACTATAACGAAGTCACCACAATCAACGTCTGGTTGATAGTAAGGCTTGTGTTTTCCTCTTAAGATTTTTGCGATTTCGCTTGCAAGCCTTCCAAGGGTTTTTCCCGTTGCGTCAACTACCCACCACTTCCTTTCTACTTCCTCGGGCTTTATCCTGTAAGTTTTCATGGCTTCACCTCTCCTTAAATAGGCAAGTAGTGTATTTTACTCTTTTGCCTTAACAAATTCAAGAGGATTTAAGAGAGAGCCGTCCTCAGCCCTAAGTTCAAAGTGAAGAGCGCACTTTCCTTCGTCGGGTTTTATCCCAACTTCTGCTATCTTTTGTCCTCTTTTGACTTCCTGTCCAAGTCTTACGAAATTATTGGCGTTGTAAGCATAAACGCTTATAAAACCTCTGTGGTCTATAATTATCATGTTTCCGTATAGGCTAAGGTCGTTACCCGAATATATTACCCTTCCGTCTGCAACCGCCCTAACTGGCTCTCCACAATCGGTGTATATAGTTATACCTCTACGGTTCTTAACTGGTTTTCCTTCAACAGGCATTACTATGTCTGGAACTCTTACTACGTATCTACACTTCGTAGTCTCAACGCGAACCACTTGCGGAATCTTTATCTTCTGGCCTGCACGAAGGGAATTTCCTTTTAATCCGTTTATTTTCTTTAAGGTATCTACACTAATGTTGTATCTATCCGCGATTTTATTTAAGGTGTCACCCTTTCTAACTCTGTAGTATATGTAAACTCTTTTTTCTTGGGGAACATCGTAACATACTCTTCCGCTTTTACTTACTTCCGTTGTTTCCGTATATTCAGGAGTCTCCTTTAATGGTTCTTCTATAGCTTTTTCCTTTCTCTTTCCCTTTTCCTTTTCTTCCTCTTTTTCTTTAATAGGTTCCTCCACTAATTTTGGGGCAACAGGTATCTTTATCGTTTGACCTGCGTATAACATTGGGTTTTGTAGGTTATTCAACTTCATTATTTCATCAATGCTTATCTTAAACTGTTTTGCTATTCCCATAAGCGTATCACCACTTTTCACCTCGTAAAGGATGTAGTTAGAAGACCTTTTTTCCTCTTTTTCTTTTTCCACTAATTTTTGGGAAGCAGGTATCTTTATCTTTTGACCTGCGTATAAAGTTGGACTTTGTAGGTTATTTAACTTCATTATTTCGTCAATACTTACGTTAAACTGCCTTGCTATTCCCATAAGCGTATCGCCTCTTTTTACCTCGTAGAGAATGTAGTTAGAAGACCTTTTTTCCTCTCTTTCTTTCGTATCTTTCTTAAGAGCGTACTTTTCTTTTTCCTTTACATTCCTTTCGTTCCTTTCTTTATCACTTGCTTTATTAACTTTACTACCTACTGTTTCCTTTTCACTCCTTGCAATCCTTTTTTCACTTACATCTTTCTTTTTGTCGTTTGCAACTCTCTTTTCACTACTTGCACTTTTCCTTTCTTTAGCACTTACGCATATTTTCATGCCGGGTTTTAAGTGTTTCGTTCTCTCAAGAACGGGATTTAGGTCGTACAATTTCCCTATACTGGTATTGTGATTTTCTGCGATTCTCCAGAGCGTTTCTCCTTCTTTTACTATGTGGTATTTGGAACACTCTACGGCATACAGAGCACTACTAATACCTAATGTCAAAAGTATAAATAGGTTCATCTTGAACCTCCTTTATTATTTCTACTCTTTCCACCCTCGCCGCAGGTGGGCCCTTTAGTATGTCCCTTATGAAGTATCCCAAAACCTCGTCGTCTCCCTCTACGAGTATTTCAACCCTTCCGTCTGGTAAATTTCTTACCCATCCCCTTAGTCCGTAGCTGTCCGCTATGCGTTTGGTATAAGCCCTAAAGCCCACTCCCTGAACCAAGCCTTCCACAAAAATGTTTAGTCTCATGTTTTAATATAATACTATGGAAAAAAACAGTGACTTTCTTATTAAACCCCTAAAAAAACAATGGAGAAAAAGAATTTAAAAATTTTGAAATTTTTATGAACGAACTCTGGAGTTATGTAAAGGAATAAGAACCGTTAGAATTTAGTCCTCACTTTCTATAACTATCTCGCCACAGTCCTCCTTTTCTATGACGAGCTGGCAGGTAAGCCTTTGCTCTTCGTCCACCGCTCCAACTCTCCAAAGAGTTTCTTCCTCCTCTTCCGAAGGTTCGTTAAGACACTCCATACCCTTTAATACCCGTGCCACGCAAACGCCACACTGACCGTCCGTACATCCAAACTCTATTCCCGCTTTTTCAATCTCGTGGCTTAACTCTCCAAACCTTACCCCTTTTGGTATCTCAAAGACCTTCCCGTTTATTCTTACCTTCATAAGACTAATTGTAATGTTCTATAATTTGATAAACACTGACTTTCGCTGCACTCAGTTTCCTTTTTGAATTCCAGACTTATAATATTCCTTTTAGGAGGTAAGAATTTGACCAAGACGAAGAGAATCTCCGATGTAGCCAAAGAGCTAGGAGTTAAAAGTAAAGAGATTATAGACTTCTTAAACGAATATCACCCAAGACCAGACGAAAAGCCTTGGAAAGCTTCTCACGGACTTGACCAGACCGCTTTGGAATTAGTATACGAAGCTTTTGGAAGACCCGAGCAAAAACAAGAGAAGCCCCCTGAAGAAAAGCTGGAAGCCAAACCCCAAGAAGTTGTACAAGAGGTTATTGAAGAGCTTCCCGAAGAAGTGGAAGTAAAAACCGAAGAGTTAATCGTAGAAGAAATAGAAGAAGAAAAAGAAGAAGCAAAACAAGAAAAGGTTGAAGAAGAAATAACTGCAAAAAAAGCGGAAGAGCTTATAAGAGAAATTTTAGCTAAAGAAGAAAGAGAGAGAAGGGAAAGAGAAGAACAGAGAAAAAAGAGAGAACAAGAGGTCAGAAGAGAAGTAAAAGCGGAAGAAAAGCCCAAGGAAAAGACGGAGGAAAAGAAAGAAGAGGAAAAAACGGAAAAGCCAAAAGTAAAACTCTCAAAGTCAGAAATGGAAGTTCTCAGAAAGTTTGAACACCAAGTAGAAAAGGAAAAGAAGAAAGAGGAGAAAAAAGCAAAAGAAAAAACGAAGAAAAAGGAAGAGGAAGAGATAAAGATTATTTACATACCAAAAGTAATCACCGTAAGGGAACTTGCGGAACTCTTGGACGTTCCCGCAAATAAAGTTATAGCGGAGCTACTAAAAAGGGGAGTTCTTGCCACTATAAATCAGCCCGTTCCTCCAGAAACCGCACTGGAGGTTGCAGAAGCCTTTGGATACCTTGCCGAAATAAAGGAAGAGCAAGAACCTGAAGAAACTATAGTCTTAGAAGAGGAACAAGAAAGCGAAGAAAACCTTCAGCCAAGACCCCCTATCGTTGTAGTTATGGGACACGTTGACCACGGAAAGACCACACTCCTTGACTACATAAGAAAGACCAACGTAGCGGAAAGAGAAAAAGGTGGAATAACCCAGCACATAGGAGCTTCAATGGTAGAGCTTCCAGACGGTAGAAAAATAACCTTCCTTGATACTCCGGGACACGAAGCCTTTACGACCCTAAGAGCAAGAGGAGCTCAGGTTACGGACATAGCAGTCCTCGTAGTTGCTGCCGACGACGGAGTTATGCCCCAAACCATAGAGGCTATAAACCACGCAAGAGCCTTCAACGTTCCCATAATCGTTGCGGTAAATAAAATAGACAAGCCAAACGCAGACCCAATGAAAGTAAGAAGAGAACTCTCGGAACACGGCCTCATACCAGAGGAGTGGGGAGGAGACACTATCTTCGTAGACATCTCCGCCAAAACGGGTCAGAACGTAGACCAACTCCTTGAGATGATTTTACTCCTTGCGGAAATAATGGAACTAAAGGCAAATCCCAACAAAAGGGCTCGGGGAACGATTATAGAAAGCAAGATAGACAAAAAGAGGGGACCCGTAGCCACCGTAATAGTTCAGGACGGAACCCTAAGAGTTGGAGACTACTTCGTGGCTGGAACTACATACGGAAGAGTTCGTGCTATGTTTGACGACAAGGGAAGACAGGTAAAGGAAGCAGGACCCTCTACTCCGGTAGAAGTTCTCGGATTTGAAGAGCTTCCCGAGGCTGGAGACCAGCTCATCGTCGTAAAGGACGAAAAAACCGCAAGGGAGATAGCGGAAAAGAGAAAAGAAAAAAAAGAAAGGGAAGAGAAACTTCAAACCATCAGATTGGAAGACATATACAAAAAGATTCAGGCAGGAGAAACCAAAGAACTCAGGATTATTCTCAAGACCGACACTATGGGCTCCTTAGAGGCCTTAAAGAAATCCTTAGAGGAGCTGTCTACCGAGAAGGTTCAGGTAAGGGTTATTCACGGAGCGGTTGGAGGAATTACGGAAAACGACATTATGCTGGCAAAAGCTGCGGAAGCTATCGTTATAGGATTCAACACAAGACCCGACCCCAAAGCTCGGGAGCTTATGGAAAAAGAAAGGGTTGATGTGAGACTCTACGGCATCATATACGAAGCTATAGAGGACGTTAAGAAAGCCCTTGTAGGACTCTTAGAACCTATCAAGAAAGAAGAAGTTCTTGGAATGGCTGAAGTTAGAGCTACCTTCAAGATTAAGAAGGTAGGAACTGTTGCGGGTTGCTACGTGTTAAACGGAAAACTCGTAAGGGGTGCAAAAGCACGGCTAATAAGAAACGGAGTGGTTGTATACGACGGTGAGATAGAGAGCCTGAAGCGTTTTAAGGAAGATGTGCAGGAAGTCAGTGCGGGATACGAATGCGGAGTTAAATTAAAAGATTACAACGACGTGAAAGTAGGTGACCAGATAGAATGCTACGAGATAAGATACGAAAAACCGACACTCTGATAGCCCTAAGTGAGCTTTACGAGAGCATACAGGGAGAAGGTCTCCTCGTTGGAACACCTTCTATTTTTCTTAGACTTCAGGGATGCAACCTTAGGTGCCCGTGGTGTGACCAACCAGAATCTTTGAGCTTTTCAGACCGCAAAGTATCCTTAGAGGAAACTTTAAAAGAAATCAAAAAACTCCTTCCAAGGCACGTGGTAATTACGGGGGGAGAACCCTTTGTCCACAAAGAGCTCCCACTTATAGTAAAAGCCCTCCTTGAAGAGGGATATTCAGTTCAGATAGAGACAAACGGAACTTTATGGATTCCCGAAATGGAGAGCTACGCTTCACATGTCCACATAACCTGCTCTCCCAAGGCTGTAGCACGCTTTTATGTGCATCCCAAAATTCTTAGCTACGCAAGGGAGCTAAAGTTCGTCGTTGACGAAGAGCTAAACGAGGAAGCCCTAAAAAGGGAAGAGTTCCTTCCCTTCTTAAAAAAAGGAGTAGTAGTTTTACAGCCTGAGAGCAACAAAAAGGAGATGTTAGAAAAGGCTTTAAATCTCCAAAGGAAGCTCCTAAAGGAAGGCTATTCCGTTAGAGTTATACCTCAAGTTCACAAGTGTTTTGACCTAAAATGAAAAGAATCTTATTCCTATTTGCTCTGCTTTTTCCTTTCGTAGCCCTTGGTATTTCCGTTCGTATAGCCTTCAACGAGTGGATAATAGACTACATATACGCAAAAAAAGACTTTCCAGAGGATATCTACGGACTTCCCGAAGAGTATAGAAAAGGACTTGCAAAACTTGGCCTTAGGGCAGTTCTCAGCGACGAAGCTTTTGAAGAGTTTAAAAAGGCAGAGCTTCCAGACGGAACGAAAGCTTTCAACGCAAGGGAGATAGAGCACATGCACGATGTGAAGGTTTTTCTCAAAAGGTTTTTCCCAGCGGTGTATGTAGCAACCTTTTTGTGGCTTCTTGGTTTTCTTATCCTTCGCTCCGCGCACTACTTAATTCTTTCGGGCTTTCTTGGAATACTCATCCTTTCCATTCTTGGGGTATTAGTATTTACGAATTACGAGAGAGCTTTTGAGATTTTTCACATAATTACTTTTGACCCATACTCTTGGAGGTTTTTCTACACCGATACCCTAATACGAATATACCCTATGAAGTTTTGGTACGAAGCTACAAAAGTTGTTGCCATTATGAGCTTTATTCTGTCTGCGACGGTATTACTTTTAGGGCTTATTTGGAAAAGAATATAATTCTATGAAAAAATATCTCGTCCTTGAAAAGAGGTTAGAAAGGTTTAAATCGGTCTTAGAAAAAAGACAAAAAGACCTCGTAGTGTTCGTAGATAACGTGAAAAACGAGCACAACTTTTCCGCGATAGTTAGGACTTGTGATGCGGTAGGAGTTTTATACCTTTACTACTATCACGAGGAGGGAAAGCCAGCAAAGATAAACGAGGGAATCACCTTAGGAGCGCACAAGTGGCTCTTTATAGAACCCGTTGAAGATAAACTTTCAAAACTCAAGGAGTTTAAAGAAAAAGGCTTTCAAATAATTGCCACTTGGATATCGGAAGACAGTACAGACTTTAGGAGCGTAGACTATACAAAACCCACCGTTATAGTGGTGGGAAACGAACTACGAGGGGTCTCTCCAGAGGTTGCGGAATTTGCGGATAAAAGAATCGTTATTCCTATGTTTGGAATGGTTCAGAGCTTGAACGTTTCTGTAGCCACGGGAGTTATACTTTACGAAGCCCAAAAACAAAGGTACGAAAAGGGTATGTATAACAAGCCATCGCTAACTCAAGAAGAGATTGAAAGGATTTTAGAAAAGTGGGCTTACGAAGATGTTATAAGAGAAAGGAAAAGGAGCTGATAAAGACCTAAAGGACTATGTCTTTTATTTCTATTTCGGTGTAGGGTTGTCTGTGGCCCTTCCACCTTTTGTAATTCTTCTTGGGCCTGTACTTAAACACGATGATTTTTTTACCCTTTCCGTGCTCTTTTACTTCCGCAATGACCTTACCCCTTCCGAGCTCAACCCTTCCGTCGTCCGTTCTCACCATAAGGGCTTCAAACTCCACGGTCTGACCAACTTCGTAAGGTAGCTTTTCTACCCTCAACTTCATTCCCTTTTCAACTTTGTACTGTTTTCCTCCCGTCTCTATTACTGCATACATCCCTCATCCCTCCTTTAGGATATGATTTCCCACTTTCCACCCGCTTTTTCTATCTTTTCCTTTGCAGACTCGGAAAAGGCGTGAGCCTTTATAACGAACCTTTTTGTAAGCTCACCGCCCCCAAGAATCTTAATCCTGTCCTTTTCGTCACAAAGACCTTTACTTGCAAGAACCTCTGGGGTTATCTCCATTCCTTCTTCAAAGAGTCTGTTTATCAATCCTACGTTTATAGGTTTGTACTCCTTCCTCCTAGGATTCCTAAATCCCCTCTTGGGAACTCGCTTGTGTAAGGGAGTTTGTCCACCTTCAAAGTATGGAGGCATCTTCCTGTCTCCAGAACGAGACTTTTGTCCTTTATGACCTCTACCTGCAGTCTTTCCGTGTCCAGAGCCTATACCTCTACCCACTCTCTTTCTCTCTTTTGTAGCTCCCCAATGGGGCTGAAGGTCGTGAAGCTTAATCATTTTTTAACCTCCTTTAGAGCTCAACTATCTCACCTTCCCAGTTCTTATACTTGGTATAACCCTTCTTTCTAAGAAAGTCCTCTAAATCGGTAATCCTTGAAAAGTAATAAACCCCTTTCCCGTTGGTGTATACCCCGTCCTTATTTTTCACGGTATAGTCCGGCTCTTCCGATAGGTCTCTTTCAACCGTTGGAATCTCACCAGAAAAGTCTATTTTGTAAGCTACGCCAACTAAGTGGAAAGCCTTTCTGATGTTTCCCCAAACTAAGGGATTGTCCTCTAAGATTCTCTCTTGTCCCCTCTTTTTTAGTCCTAAGGACTTTACTGCCTGCACGTGCCTTTCGCTTTCTCCAGCAAGCCCTCTTAGGAGTTTAACCTTTAGTTTAGCCATAGATTCCCCTCCAAGGGTAGTAGTGCTTTATGTTCATCTTAGGAAGGGCATACCTTCTGTAGCGCTTTAGGAGCTCCTCTAACGGAATTCCACGGGCTTCCGCTACCTGTTCTGGAGTTCTGAGTTGCAAAAATGCGTCAAACACCGCTCTTACAACGTTGTCCGGATTGGTGCTACCTATAATCTTCGTAAGAACATCCGTGTATCCTGCAAGTTCAAATACCGGTTTTGCTGCACCTCCAGCAACTACACCCGTTCCCCTTCTTGCGGGAAGAACTATTATCTTCGTAGGCCCAAAGGTTCCTATAACGTCGTGGGGTACCGTCCCTTCTATTATGGGAACCCTAATTATGTTCTTCTTCGCTTTTTCTATTCCCTTAGCTATGGCAAGGGTAACTTCCTTTGCCTTTCCGTGTCCAAAACCTACGTGTCCCTTTCTATCACCGACGACCACGAGGGTGCTGAAAGAGAATCTCCTTCCACCCTTCGTAACCCTTGCGGTTCTTTTGGCGTATATTAGTCTCTCCTCAAGCTGAAGCTCGTCCAAAATCTCCTCTATTTTTTGCTCCATTCTCCTTTCTTCAATGAGTTTGTCTATATCTTTCCCACCCATGACAACCTCCTAAAATTCTAAACCCATCTCTCTACACTTATCCGCAAAAGCCTTAATCTTTCCGTGATACTTAAATCCAGCTCTATCAAATACCACCTTCTTTATTCCCTTTTCTAAGGCTCTCCTTGCGAGAATTTCTGCAACCACTTCCGCGTCTTTTATAGACTTTCCTCCTCTTTTTCCAGTAATCTTCTCAAATTCAGGGTCTAAGGTGGAAGCGCTCACCAAAGTGTGCCCTATAGTGTCGTCAATAATCTGAGCGTAAAAGTGCTTTAAACTTTTGTAAACGCAAAGCCTTGGTCTTTCTGGAGTTCCGAAAATCTTTTTTCTAATTCTTTTGTGCCTTCTTAGTCTTCTTTCCCTTCTCGTCTTTAGCTTAGCCATGTTTCAACCTCCTTACTTCTTACCCTTACCTGCGGTCTTTCCGGGTTTAAGTTTGAGTTCTTCACCCTTGTAGCGTATTCCCTTACCCTTGTAAGGGTCTGGTTTTCTGAAGTGTCTTATCTCCGCAGCTACCTGTCCAACCTTTTGCTTGTCAATTCCGTGGATGTGAATCTCGTTTCCTTTTACTTCAATCTTTATGTCCTCGGGAATCTCGTAAAGTATTGGGTGTGAATATCCAAGGTGAAGCTCTAAAATGTTTCCCTTTACCTGTGCCCTGTATCCCAATCCGTGTATTTCCAAGATTTCCGTAAAGCCTTCGGTAACTCCCTTAATCATGTTCTTTATAAGGGCTGCCATAGTTCCCTGTATTGCTTTGTGAAAGCTTCTGTCAGTGGGTCTGTCTACCTTTATCCACCTTTCTTCTTGGTTTACAGTAATCTTAATGTCGGGATGAACATTTAACTCTAACTTTCCCTTTGGTCCTTCTACGGTTAAAACCTTCGTATTTTCGTCGTAACTTACTTTTACCGTATCAGGATAGGGTATGGGATGCCTTGCCAGTTTTGACATACTTCTTCCCTCCTTACCAGACGAAGGCTATAACTTCTCCACCTTTTCTGAGTTTTCTCGCCTCGTGGTCCGTGATTATTCCCGCATCGGTAGAAACTATGGCTATTCCAAGGCCTCTCTTAACGTAGGGCATTTTTCTTACGCTTGCGTAAACTCTCCTTCCACTCTTGGACACTCTAACTATGTTAGTAATAGCGCTCTTCTTCTTTTTGGGGTCAAGGTATTTGAGGTAAATCTTAAGGGGATATTGGGTGCCTTTTTTGTACTCAAGGAGTTGCTTGTAGTATCTTTTCATCTTTGGGTTTGGTGATTTTTCGGCGAGTTCCTTCATCTTCTTTAGTTCCTCTTCGTACTTCTCTCCCGTCAGAGCCTCCCAGTCCTTGATGTAGCCCTCTTTTTTAAGAATTTCTAAAATTCTCTCCTTTACCTTAGAAGAGGGGACGTACAAAAAGTCGTCCCTTCTCATTATTGCGTTCTTTATCGCGGAAAACATGTCCGCAATGGGGTCTACCGCGCTCATCCTTAAACCTCCTTCAAGCCGGCAATTGGGCTAAAACCCCTTACCAGCTTGCTTTTCTTACTCCGGGCAAGTCTCCCCTAAGGGCGTGCTCTCTAAAACACAGCCTACACATGTTGAAGTATCTTATGAAACCCCTTGGCCTTCCACATATGGGGCATCTGTTCTTCTTTCTGCTTTTCCACTTTGGATAATACATCAAGTCCTTAACAACCTTAGCCTTTCTTGGCATACTTACCTCCTGAAAAACCTCATTTTATCACATAGACCTTATGGGCAGTCCTAAAAGTGAGAGTAGCCAGAAAGCCTCTTCGTCGGTTTCTGCTGTGGTGTGTATGATTATGTCCATACCCCTAATTCTGTCTACCTTGTCGTAGTCTATTTCGGGAAAGACTATCTGTTCTGCTATACCAAAGGCGTAGTTTCCTCTTCCGTCAAAGGAACGGGGGTTTAAACCTTTAAAGTCTTTAACCCTTGGAAGGGCTACGGAGATTACTTTGTCAAGGAAGTCCCACATCCTTTCCTTTCTAAGGGTTACCTTACAGCCTATGGGCATCCCCTTTCTGAGTTTGAATCCAGCTTCGGACTTTCTTGCTCTCGTTATAACGGGTTGCTGCCCGGTTATAGCCCTTAGGTCCTCTACCGCCCTTTCAAGCTGTTTTATGTCTTGAACCGCTTCACCAACTCCCATATTTACGACTATCTTGACTAACCGTGGAACCTCCATGGGATTTTTGTAGTTAAACTTTTGTATAAGCTTAGGAACCACCTCTTCTTTATACTTCCTGTAGAGTCTTGGAACGTACTTCGTTTCCGTAGTCATCTCAGCCTCCCTTTAGAACCTTTTCACTAACGAGGTCTATGTTCTCACCACACTTCTTACAGTAGCGATACTTTCTTCTCACGTTTCCTTCTTCAACAATCCTAAAACCTACCCTCGTGGGCTTGTTGCAATGGGGGCAAAGGAGCATTACGTTGCTTATGTCTATAGGACCTTCCGTTTCTATAATTCCTCCTTCCCTTATTCCCTCTATAGGCTTTACGTGTTTCTTTATGAGTCTGACCCCTTCAACGATTACGAAGTGTCTAACGTATACGGGATTTCCTTGTTTGTCCCTTCTCTTAACCCTTTTGTAAACCCTTAGGACCTTTCCCTTCTTTCCCTTTTCCTTTCCCCTTACTACTACGACGATGTCCCCTTTCTTTATCTTCGCAGCCATTAAACTACCTCCGGAGCTAAGGAAGCTATCTTAGTAAAACCTTTGTTTCTAACCTCTCTCGCTATTGGACCAAGAACGCGAGTCCCAAGGGGCTCACCGTATTGGTTGAGAAGGACGCAAGCGTTGTCGTCAAACTTTATGTAACTTCCGTCCGGTCTTCTCACTTCCTTTGCGGTTCTCACGATTACCGCTCTGTAAATCTTCCCCTTCTTTGCGTTTCCTTGAGGGAGCGCTTCTTTTACGGTAACGGTCACGACATCCCCCAAGGTTGCATACTTCCTCGGAGCGTAAGGTATACCTATTACCTGAACCTTTTTTGCACCAGAGTTGTCAGCAACGTTTAAGTATGTCTGCCTCTGAATCATGGCTAATCACCCCTTTGCTGAAGTTGAATAAGGCAAAAAGTTATTATAGCAGATTTTAGTATAAAAACTTAACCTTTTCCCCTACTTTCAGATTGAACCTTTCCTTAGCATTATCCACGGGAACGAAGAGCTCCATCAGACCAAAGCTTCCACATACCGCGTTTATCTCCCCCTTTGTCCCTTCAAGGAAGTGGCTTACTACTCTTATTTTTTTGTTTCTAAATACGCCCTCCGTGTAATTTGAACACTCTATGTTAGTAATAGCGTTTCCAAAGCGGTCAAAGTAGAGGATTTCCCCTTCAACGAATCCCTCTCCCCTGCAGGGCTCTGGGAACTTTAACTTAAACTCGTAGTTTATTTCTTTACCTATCTCCTCAGGTTTTACTCCCCTTTTCAAATAAGCACCAACTGGAGCAAATACGTCCCTTCCGTGAAAGGTGTTGTTTCTTTTAGGAAGCGTATATTTTTCGTTGAGTATCTTGTAAGCTCTAAACTCCTTTTCTTCCCTCAAAACGAGGTCAAAAAGGCCATTGTCTGGTCCTACGAAAAAGTATTTTGGAGTTTTTACTATTATGGCTTTTCTTTCCGAGCCAACTCCGGGGTCAACGACGCATATAAAAACCGTTTTTTCGGGAAAGTAGGAATAATGAGCTTTTAAAATAAGGGCACCCTCTAAAATGTTAAAGGGCTCTACCTCGTGGGATAGGTCAATTATAGGAGTGTTGGGGGCAATGGAGAGAATAACCCCCTTCATAACTCCAACAAAGCCGTCGCGCGTTCCAAAGTCCGTAAGGAGCGCTACGACCATCAGTTTAGCATTCCAAGGATTTGGTGTCTGAGCATGTGGGCTGGTCTGTAGTCGGGTCTAATCTTTATAGCTTCTTCTATCTCCCTTAGGGCTTCGTAGAGTTTTCCTTTTAGCATATAAACCTTTGCAAGGTTTATGTATGGGTAATGCCGTGGTTCGTAGCGCTTTGCCCTCTTTGCCTTTTCCAACCACTCTATAGCCTCGTCAAGTTGCCCGAGCTCTATGAGATAGGAGCCAATGTCGTTGTAAGGATTTCCAAAGTCTGGGTCTATCTCTATAGCTCTTTTGCAAGCCTCTATAGCCCCCTCGTAATTTCCCCTCATACTGTAAGCCCAGCCCAAAAAGGTCCATGCTTCAGCAGTGGGATATATGTCTATAGACTTTTTGTAAAGCTCTATTGCCCTGTCAAGGTCTCCGAGCATGTGATACTTGTAAGCCTCTTCAAAGAGTTTCATTGCCTTTTCCTTTAGGCCTTCCATGGCAGTTCCTCCTATAACTCTTAATATAGGATTGTTAAGAAAACTTAACAAAACATTGCTCAGATTAAGACGCCAACGGAAAAATTTACAGAGCTACCCTCTAAAGCAAGCTTTATAATAAACCTTAAGTACTCATGACTAAAATCAGACTTGACAACGGAGGAAGATGTTAATATAATTTTCCAGTAGAAATATCCTGGAGGAGGTGGAAAAGATGAAGCTAAGACCTCTATACGATAAGGTTGTAGTAGAAAGGTTTGAAGAAAGAGAAGAGAGGACTCCTTCTGGAATTATCATTCCCGATACTGCAAGAGAAAAGCCTCAGCTTGGTAAGGTTATAGCCGTTGGACCTGGAAAGCTTTTAAACAACGGTGAAATTAAGCCTTTGTCTGTTAAGGAGGGAGATGTAGTTCTCTTTAACAAGTACGCTGGTAACGAAGTTGAAATTGACGGAAAGAAGTATCTAGTTATGTCTGAAGATGAAATTCTTGCCGTTGTTGAAGATTATCAAGCTTAATTAAAAAGGAGGTGAGGTGAGATGGCACCAAAGGCAATTATTTACAGCGAAGAAGCAAGGGCTAAACTAAAGGCTGGTGTTGATAAGCTTGCTAACGCTGTTAAGGTAACCCTTGGACCAAAGGGAAGAGAAGTTATCTTAGGAAAGAACTGGGGAACTCCAGTAGTTACTAAGGACGGTGTTACCGTAGCAAAAGAGATAGAACTCAAGGACAAGTTTGAAAACATCGGAGCTCAGCTCGTCAAAGAGGTAGCATCCAAGACCGCTGACGTTGCAGGAGACGGAACCACCACTGCAACCGTTCTCGCACAAGCGATATTCAACGAAGGACTAAAGGTTGCAGCAACCGGCGCCAACGTAATGGAAGTTAAGAAGGGAATAGAAAAGGCGGTAAAGAAGATAGTAGAAGAGCTCAAGAAGCTCTCTAAGGAAGTCAAGGACAGAAAGGAAATAGAGCAAGTTGCTACCATATCCGCTAACAACGACCCCGAAATAGGAAAGATAATTGCGGACGCTATGGAAGCCGTTGGAAAGGACGGTGTTATAACCGTTGAAGAAAGCAAGTCCGCAGAAACCACCCTTGAAGTCGTTAAGGGAATGCAGTTTGACAGAGGATATCTATCTCCGTACTTCATAACCAACCCCGAAAGAATGGAATGCGTACTTGAAAACCCCTACATACTCATTTACGAAAAGAAGATATCCAGCGTAAAGGACCTACTCCCCTTACTTGAACAAGTAGTTAGAACCGGAAGACCTCTCCTCGTAATAGCTGAAGACGTAGAAGGAGAAGCACTCGCTACGCTCGTCGTAAACCACATAAAGGGAGTCCTAAGGGCTTGTGCAGTTAAGGCACCCGGATTTGGACAAAGGAGAAAGGACTACCTTGGAGACATAGCGGTCCTTACCGGTGGACAAGCTATAACGGAAGACCTTGGAATTAAGCTTGAAAGCGTAACCCTTGACATGCTAGGCCAAGCTGAAAAGGTAGTCGTTGACAAAGAACACACCACCATTATCGGTGGAAAGGGAGACCCCGAAAAAATCAAGGGAAGAATTGAGCAAATCAAGAAACAAATCCAAGAAACCACTTCTGACTACGACAGAGAAAAACTCCAAGAAAGACTTGCTAAACTCAGCGGTGGAGTTGCAATAATCAGAGTGGGAGCTGCTACCGAAGCCGAACTCAAAGAAAAGAAGTATAGAGTTGAAGACGCAGTTCACGCAACCAAGGCTGCAGTAGAAGAAGGAATAGTTCCCGGTGGTGGAGTAGCGTTAGTAAGAGCTTCCGAAGCTCTTGAAGAGCTAAAGGGTGACAACCCAGACCAACAACTCGGTATAGAAATAATCAAGAAAGCAGCAAGGGTTCCTCTAAAGCAAATCGCTTACAACGCAGGATACGACGGTTCTGTGGTCCTTGAAAGGGTAATTGAGCTGGGTAAGGAAAAGGGAATAAATTGGGGATTCAACGCCGCAACCGGAGAATACGTAGACATGTTTGAAGCAGGAATAATAGACCCAACTAAGGTAGTAAGAACCGCCATAGAAAACGCAGCATCCGTTGCTGGAACCATGCTAACCGCAGAAGCCCTAATCGCAGACCTTCCCGAAGAAAAGAAGAAGGACATAACCCCCACTGACATGCCAGACCTTGACTAATAAACCTACAAAGCCCGCCCTTTGGGGCGGGCTACATTTTATACTTTCAAGTGAAACTTCAGATATTCCCTAAGGAAGTCTTCTGCTTTTTTTATGTCCCTACGGGTTAAGTTTAGCCTATCGGGATTTTTTGCTTCTAATAGCTTTTTTAAAAACTCAACTATGTACCTGTCCAGTTCGTACTCTCCTTCACTCTTTATTTCACCCGTAGATAGGTCAATTTTTACTTTCTTAGTTTTAGGAGTTTCTTGAGACAAGAATTTTGGGAGTATTCCGTAAGCTTTAAGGAAGTCTAACTTAAACTTAAGGAGTATAACCTCACTATTTCTTGGCTTTTTAAGGAGATAGCTCAAAAGCAGTTCAAAGAGATTTTCGTCGTAGTAATTAAAGTACTGAAGAGCAAACAAAGAAAGACTACTCATGTAAAGGTATTGTTTGTAATTCAAGGCAAAAAGGGAAAACCTTTCTACCCTTATCACATCGTTAGGAACGATTATGTTTCTAACTTGGGAGTAGTCAATCTCAACGTAGTTAAAGGGCTCAAAAACTCCAAAGAGTCTATTCGTATTTAAATACCCTTCCTTTAAAAAAAGCGTAACCTTTCCTGCAGTTCCGTAAAGCGTTCCAACGAGGTCAACATCACCCCCTCTAAGCCTTTTCAAAACTATAAACTCTCCTTTCATAAGATTGGTTAAAATTTTAAGAAAGCTTAACAAGGGGGAATTTATGAAGATACAAACTTTGGTAGTCTCAGACATAGAGCTCAATGAAGAAAACGTAAGGGAATTTCTAAAGGAAAGTTATTCGGAAAAGTATGCGCTTATAGAAAACTGGAGCGAGCTTGAGGGGAAGCTAATAGTAGAACCCCTTGGAGAAGGAAAGTACATAGTCGTTTACGAAATACCAGACGAAGAGTTTCAAAAGGACGCTGAAATTTTTGGGGGAAGAGAGCAGGCTATGGGAGCCTTTATCACAACAGCCTTAGAGCACGGCTGGGAGGAGGTCCCTACGAGGTATGTAGTTTACCATGCGGACTTTGTAGAAGGTGGAAGTAAGCTCGTAGCAGGAATAAAGACTGAAGAGGGCACATCTACTTACGACCAACTCACGTTGGAAAAGATGATTAAAAAGATGGCACAGTATCCGAGGGTTATAGTTTACTCTTCTGAGGTTTTGACCTACATACAAGATGTCTATCCGGATGTTCAAAGTAAGGCTTACATTATTGCAAGGGAGATAGCCAAGAAAGTGGGGAGAGCTCCCGAACTTGAGGAGCTTGGCAAAGTTTACGGTATAAACACCTCTTCCTTAGAGGGTAAGCTGGAGCTTATAGATAGCCTTATTCAGGGAAGCATTAGGCTACCAAGTGGTGAGGTTGTAAAGATAAAACCATACTGGTATCCTTTAGAGGTATGAGGAAGTTAATTGTTTGTGTCGGAATTTTAGTAGGGCTGTTGTTTGGAAAGGAATTAATAAAGCAAGATGTCGTGGGCGATTCCCAAATTTTGCCTGAAGAACAAGAGAACTGCGAGGAAGTATACGGCAACATAAAGGTAAAGAAGGGTTGTAGCGTTCAGCGTGGACTTGCTTCTTGGTACAGTCCGAGATTTCACGGAAGAAAAACAGCTAGTGGTGAAAGGCACGATACGTCAATATATACAGCAGCTTCTCTTAAACTCCCTATAGGGAGCTACGCCCTCGTGGTTTCCCCTGAAACGGGTAAGAAAGTAGTTGTCCGGATAAACGACAGGGGACCACACGTAAAGGGGCGGATAATAGACCTTTCTTACGCTGCAGCAAGAAAGTTAGGTCTCGTAAGAAAGGGAGTGGGAGAAGTTGTAGTTATTCCTTTATATTGTCTTTCTTCCGAAACCCAAGCAATGCTTTACGACCAGCTTATAGCTGACGTTATAAGAACCTTTTAAAATATCCAATTCATGAAAAAACCCTGGGGTGGAAGGTTTAGAGAGGAAACAGATAAGTTCGTAGAAGAGTTTACCCAGAGCGTAAGCTTTGACAAAAGACTTGCCTTAGAAGACATTGAGGGAGACATAGCCCACGTAAAAACTCTCCAAAAGGCTGGTATCTTAACCCAAGAGGAAGGAGAGAAGCTTATAGAAGAACTTCTAAAGATAAAAGAAGAAATTCTTTTAGGAAAGTTTGAGTGGAAAAAGGAGCTTGAAGATGTCCATATGAACATAGAAGCGGAATTGATAAATAGACTTGGAGACCTTGGCAGAAAACTCCACACCGCTCGTTCAAGAAACGACCAAATAGCAACAGACGAAAGGCTTTTCCTAAAAAGGAAACTAAAAGAACTTTTGAATTTATTAAAAGAGCTGAGAATAACCCTCTTAAGCCTTGCGGAGAAAACCGTTGATTTCGTCATGCCCGCTTATACGCACCTCCAAAGAGCCCAGCCCCTAAGGGTGGCCCATTACTTTTTAGCTTACAGGGAGATATTCCTAAAGGACGCGGAGCGTATTTCGGACCTATATAGAAGAGTAGACGAGCTTCCCCTTGGAAGTGGAGCTGTTGCAGGAGTGGACTTTCCCCTTGACCGCTTTTTTACTGCAAGAGAGCTTAACTTTAACAAACTCACGAGAAACTCCATTTACGCTACAGCGGAAAGGGACTTTATAGCAGAGAGCTTGTTTATTTTTGCCCTTATAGGACAGCACCTATCAAGAATTGCGGAAGACCTTATTATCTGGAGCACTGAGGAGTTTGGATTTGTAGAACTTCCTGACAAGCTTTGCACGGGAAGTTCCATAATGCCCCAGAAAAAGAACCCAGATGTACTAGAGCTTATTCGGGGAAAGACGGGAAGACTTTACGGAAATTTAGTCAGCGTTTTAACGACACTAAAAGCCCTACCAATGGCTTACAACAGAGACCTGCAAGAGGATAAAGAGCCTCTATTTGACAGCTTAGATACCCTAACGGGTTGTATAAAGGGGATGATTAAGGTATTAGAAGGACTTAGGATTCGCGAGCACAGAATGAAGGAATTTTCTGGAAACTTCTTACTCATTACGGACCTTGCCAACTACCTCGTAGAAAAGGGTATTCCCTTCAGAACCGCTCACCACATTGCGGGAAGCGTAGTTGCCTACCTACTGGAAAAGGGAAAGACCTTAGAGGAAATAACGCTTCAAGAACTAAAACAGTTTTCCGAGCACTTTGGGGAAGACGTTTTTGAACGCTTAAAGCCCGAAGTTTCTGCTGACAGAAAGAAGGTTTACGGTGGGACTGCAAGAGAAGAAGTTCTAAAACAGATAGAGGTTGCAAAAGTAGAGGAAGGTTTATAAGTCTTATTTATGTGGCTTTTTATTAAGATTTCGTTTATTCCTTTGGTAAACTTATAAAAGTCGGGGGAAGAGTACATGCACAGCTTTTGGATAGACTTCCTCGTTGCGATAGTCAAGATTATCGTAATCCTGCTAATAGCTCTCGGAATAGGGGCTTTCTTGACTTGGGTTGAAAGAAAGGTAGCGGCACACATACAAAGAAGACCAGGTCCTATGGTAGTTGGATGGCACGGACTTCTTCAGCCCATCGCAGACGGGATAAAGCTTTTAACGAAGGAAGACCTATTTCCCAGATACGGGGATAAATTCCTTTACCACCTTGCGATAATCCTTGCTTTAGTTCCCGCAACTCTCGTGTTCTCGGTTATACCCTTTGGACCCGAGTTTGAAGTGTTTGGATATAAAGTAAAGCCGATACTATCAGATGTTAATGTGGGGCTTCTTTTAGCCTTCGCTTTGGGTTCTATGGCGGTTTATGCGGTTGCCCTTGCGGGATGGGCTTCAAACTCAAAGTATCCACTTATAGCTTCTATGAGAAAGGCGGGAGTTCTCGTTTCCTACGAAGTAGTTATCACCTTTGCTGTGATGGGTCCTATTATCCTTGCTGGAACCCTTTCCACTTACGAGATTGTTCAAAAACAGATTGAGCAAAAGCTGTGGTACATCTGGGTTCAACCCGTAGCTTTTGTCGTATACATGTTTGCAGCCCTTGCGGAGATGGGAAGAGTTCCCTTTGACGTTCAAGAAGCAGAAGCGGAGCTTGTTACGGGATTCACCGTTGAGTACGGAGGAATGAAGTTTGGACTCTTTCCCCTCGTTGAGTGGTACATTGAAGGGCTTACCCTTTCCGCAATAGCGGTAGTTCTTTTCTTTGGCGGTTGGTCTCCGATAAACATCCCCTTTGTCGGATTTATTGACCCCCTATTTTTCTTAGGTGGTCTTTCCCCCTTCGTGTGGTTTATACTTAAGACGACCCTTCTCTTTCTCTTTATTCTTTGGCTACACTGGACCTTACCCAGATACAGAATTGACCAAATCACGCAGACAGCTTGGAAGATAATGTTACCTTTAACATTAATAAACATAGTTTTGACTGCGGTTCTTGCTCCAATCGTGTGGAGGTGAAGCGATGATTAAGAAGGTGGCAGTAAAACCTTTATCTTGGATAGAGAGAATATTCTTCGTAGACTTTATAAAGGGTCTTACGATAACGCTAAAAAACGCCTTTAGAAAGACCATAACCACCCATTATCCTTACGAAAAACTCACCCCTCCAAAACGCTTTAGGGGCTTTTTTGCCCACAAGGTCGTAGACGGAACGGAGCCCCAACCTGCATTTCAAGAGTGGGTAAATAGGTATAACATACAGGTTGAATACGGAAAGAGCAGGTGTGTAGTTTGCCTAAGGTGTAAGAGAGCCTGTCCCGTTCCCCAGCTCTTTGAGATAGAAGGAAAAAAACTCCCAAACGGAAAGAGGGTAGTAAGCGTCTTTAACATGAACATGCTTCTTTGCACCTACTGTGGCTTTTGCGTTGATGCCTGTCCCGTAGATTGTCTTTATCAAACCGACATACACGAAACCGCGGGATACTCCCGCAAAGACGCAATTTTAACCCTTGAAATTCTTGAACAAATAGGTAGAGACTGGCAACTCAGAAGGGAAAGAGAACCCGACAGAATCTGGATAGACGACGAACAAAGGCAAAGACTGTGGGCTGAAAACGAAGTAAAATTGCCTAAGGTTCAAGAGGGAGTTTGATGGGAAGTGTGTTAATATTTGGTCTATTCTCCTTTTTAGCTATCGCTTCTGGAATTGGGATAATTCTGCTTAGGAACCCTATTTACGTTGTCGTTGCCTTACTTTCTTCACTTATAGCGGTAGCGGGAATCTTCTTCGTTGCAGGTGCGGAGCTCGTAGGGGCTCTCCAGCTTCTCATATACGCCGTAGCTATAGCGGTATTTTACATCGTAGTAATAAGCGCCGTTCCTTGGGAGAAGGCAAAGAAAACTGAGAGCCACTACAGGTTTGAAGGAACGATTTCACTTCCAATAGTTCTCCTGCTTTACGCTGAGATGATTCTCGTATTCGCTCTGGGAGTAAAGGCTTCTCCAGAAGGTAAGTTCAGAGCCTTTATAGAAAAGCTTGGGAATACGGAAGTTGTAGGTGCTATCCTCTTTAGTAAGTACTTCTTAGCCTTTGAGGTGGTTTCTCTCGTTCTGCTAATTGGTATGATAGGAGCAGTTCTGATAGGAAGAAAGGAGAGTCAGACCTATGAAGACGATACCCCTTGAAGCCTTCTTAGTGGTGAGTATGGTCCTATTCGGTTTAGGTGTTATAGGTATAGCAGCGAGGAGAAACCTCATAACGATTCTTATGAGCTTAGAGCTTGCCCTAAACGCCGTAAACATAGCTCTTGTAGGTGCGGATTACTACCTTGGTTCTGTTCACGGACAGATATTCGCTCTCTTTATAATAGCCCTTGCAGCTACGGAAGCTGCCGTAGGACTTGGAATAATAATAGCCATATTCAGGCTAAAGCGCGTTGAAAGCTCCGACGAAATAAGAGAGTTGAGGGGATAGCTATGGAAGGGTTGGCGGTTTTACTCACTCCACTTATTACCTTTTTAATAGTCCTAACCTTTGGAAGGAAGATAGG
>ERZ1684501.23-NODE-23-length-33147-cov-47.902635_pt1 | contig 33147 bp, 36 predicted proteins | sample MGYA00580191_ERZ1684501 | MGnify/ENA primary metagenome ERZ1684501 (study PRJEB41475, sample SAMN08455322) | hot springs metagenome | biome: temperate mixed forest biome [ENVO:01000212]; feature: neutral hot spring [ENVO:00002181]; material: water | place: New... | reverse complement strand
GCCAAGGCGGAGGGCCTCCAAGGGGATAGAGCCAAAGCCAGCGAAGGGGTCCAACAGCCTCTTCCCCCTCAGCCTCTCCACTAGGCGGGGAGATGGGTTGCACGTGTGCACCGTCTTCCGCTCGCCTCTGCAGGGGAAGAGGAGGTCTAGGAAAGATCCTCCAAGGGCTTTGACGTCCTCCTCGGTGAGCAGTGAGGCGGCTATTATCGCCCGGGCGCCGGCGAGGGGCTTCCGAGTCCACCAGAACACCATCTCCCAGTGGGGCGGCCTGCCTGGCCCCTTCTCCACCTCAGAATAGTCGTTTACCGCGCCGATGGGGAAGTTGTGTAGCAACATGTAAAACTTGAAATGTGTGTATTTATTTTAAACGTGGGCCAATGAGGCGTATACGTCGCCAATTCCGCCAAAGTTCAACAGTTGCGGGGATGTGGCTACTGTCGCTGTATAATAGAATCTTGCAGTGCTAAAGTCTTTTACCCATTTTCCGACAAATCAGGTACTAGAAGGCGGTCAATTTTTGTCCGCCGTTGTATACCTGATTTAAAACGGCAAAGAGAGCTGAAAGCCGTTTTTACCCTTTACATTTTTGCTAAACAATAAACAACGCCACGGCCTTGACCACTGGGCTCGGGTGGACAAGATTATTAACTCTGACCAAAGACCCCTGCGACCGATTAATCACTACGAGAATCCCCACAGTGGGTCGAAAGAATTGTTTAAGTTTCTGCCCCCATTGGGGGATTCTTATCGTTCACAACGCCGACGGGAAAGCCGCGTTCGAGCAACATGTACTTTCTACCCCCATAGGGGGATTCTCCGCTCATGTGTTCGGCTCTTGCGGTTTTTTAAGTTTTTCCCTCGTTTTTGTGGAACTACCACGTCCCTTTCAATCCCCGCTTTACATTCACATGCATCCGCCGTAGAGGGAGCGCCATTATTCGCAATTATTGTATTGCGCTTGCTGATGGGGGAGCGCCGGCAGCGATGCGTGCATCGGCACCTTTTGCCGTGCGGTCTTGATGCCGTTTTAAATCAGGTATACAACAGCGGTCAATTTTCGCTCGATTTCTAGTACCTGATTTGACCCTCTGGAGGAGACGGCTACATCGAGCCTAGCCCGGCCGCCTCTCCACGACAAAGTTTACATATGTCAAGCGTAGGTTCGGCGGCGAAAACCACTTAAACGTGTAGTTTTTACATGGAGGGGGAGGGAAAAAAGTCAGCCTGTGGGTTCTCGGGCATCTGTCCCTTCAACACCCTCTCATCACCCTCCCCCGATGAGTTTTTTCCAAAGAATGTCGCAAACCTCGCCTTCCATAGAAAATTTGAGGGTGTGTTGTGGACAAATGTACACTCTTTGAAAACTCTGTAAAGAGCGGTTTTTTGCCTATATGGGCCTGAACGGCGGATTAAACTTTGTCAAGCGCTAGATCTACTACGCGTTAAACATATATGGCAGTCCGCTTTTCACGGCGTCGGCGCCGCTTTGACAAAAGAAATGCAAAACACGAAATCAGCTTTCTATTCTCTTTACGTTTCAAATCAGGTATACAACGGCGGCCAATTTTTGCTCGCCTTCCTATACCTGATTTGAAACGTAAAAACAGTTGAAAGTTGTCCCCCTCTTCAACATCGTAGCTCTGGCCGCTGGGCTTGGACGCACAGCCGGGCGGCAGGCATGATTGCTTACCTCAGCCAATTACGCCGGTCTACCTTCTGCGTAGACCTCTCCTGGGGCCAGCTTAAACGGCGTCTTAAGAGGGTAGCTGAGTCCCTCGATACGTTAAGATGGCAATTTTTTCATGGTACGGGAACAAATAACCAAAGTGTTGAAGGAAATCCTGATAACATATGGAATAGAGTTCGCGGACAAAGAGGCGCTTGAACTGTTTGAAAAATTCAGCAAACAATATGGCGACGAATTAGCTTATGTGTACACGGTGGCGAACGTCACGTCGAGGTACAAAGTACCCCCTCTTATCGACCTAGATGTTATTCCAGATGGGGACAGAGTGTTGGATGTGATTAAGGACAAGATAAAGCCAGCAGACTACAGTCCGTACACTGAACTTGTAAATGCCAAGATGTTCTTCTGCGCCGCTGAATACGCATACGAAAGAGAAAATTCTGCACTACTTGTAAGAATGGATAATGCCTATCTGTTAAATTTCGCAGACATACCCGAACCCTAGATTTTTTCTCCATCTAGGAAAAAATTATTGGTAGAAGCATATCGAGAGAACTCTTACGGTGCCGTTGAGCCGCTCGATGACTGGCTGATACACGCCGCGGTTTTTCACCCTCACCTGCCACACGGCCCTCGGATCCAGCTCTACGTCCTCGCGCAGACCCTCTACCAATAGTCCAACCTTGTTGACTCTAACCACTCTCTCCGCCTTTTGGCTCAGGAGTGCCTCAACGGTGTCACGCATACCGCTCCAGGCGTAGACTATGGCCGCCTCGCCTCTGTATAGCACAATCCTTTCTACCTTTTCACATTCGTTGCCCATGGAAAAAGCGGGGATTTTCTAACCGACGTACACAAGCAGATTGAGGGCGGTCTCTTTTAGCGCCTTGCAGTCTTTGCCCTCTAGCGCTACTGCGACGGCGTTCCACAGCTCTTTCTCTCTGATTGCCCTTTCCCACTTAAACTGGCACATCAACGCTGCGTTGTTAGACGTGAAAACGTGTGTAACGTAGAAACGCCTAGCGTTTAACTACCTCGTACCTGAAACACCTTCTGCTGCCACACTTATCCACATAGCTGGCAAGCCACACGCCGCCGTAAATGTGATATCGTGCAACCCCAACGCCGCGCCTCAAGTCGTATTGACTGAGGTCAAACGAGTCATACAGGCTGTAGTCAAAGACGATGCGCGCAATCCACCACGCAAACTCGTCGCCAGACACGTCGTCGCCCCCGTAGCGCCAGAAGAGCCACTCCACCATGAGCTCCCGCGAGTGCCCGCTTAAGAATGTAAGAGCCTGAACGTCGACCTCGGTGCGGGCCCAGCTGGGCAAGACGGTAAATTGGCATTCGTCAAATTGACAGTAGCCGTCGTCTAGGTACACCAACACACCGGCGTCCATGAGCTTGGCCAAGGCGCGACCGGCCGACTTGCCCAAGCAGTCCTCTACCTCGTATATGTCCATTGCCGCTACGCCGTTTGCGGCCATGCACGCCACAAGCCTCCTGAGCGCCTCCCACGCCTCTCTGCTTAGCCCTCCCCCCGACATGTTAAAGATATGGAACAGTTTTCATAAAAACAGAGTCGGCGAAAGTCCCTCCAGCGCCAGTTTTCCATGTCCAAGACCTACTGCGGTCTCGTCCTAACGCGGGACGAGGCACCGCTTTGGTGTAGCTCAATGAGCGTAAGAGCAATCACTCCGCTCCTCCTAATCCTCGTACCGACCGCCACCGCCGTGGCGGCATCCAACCTCATACTGGCGGCCCTATTCCTCTTATTCATTTTGCCCCTCGTGTTTATAGCCGCACGGGGCGTTTCAAGTATCAAGTTCGTCGTGACCGACAGGCGCATATGCGTTGCCAGACAGTTTATCCGCGACTGCGTCTTTGCCGACGAGGTGGAAGACGTCCAGGTCACACGCCGCCTAGTCCACAGGCTCTCGGGACTCAGCGCAGTCCTCGTGCTTGCGCCAAGGCGCGCCGAGGTCTACCACACTGTGGGGACATTTTTGGGCGCCTCAACATTAGGTAGCGTTGTGGCAGGCGTGTTTGCAGGAGTTGCCATGCGTAGTGAAGGTATTGAAATAATTACGCGGGAGCCAGAGCGCGTAAAGGCGTTGATTGAAGAAGTGGTGCGTAGGTACAGGGAGAGGAAGAGGATTGAAAAACTGATGGAGGACCTTGAGCGTGAGCGCGAACTTGGGCGCATAAACGAGGAGAGGTATCGATTGTTAAAGAGGAGGTACGAAGATGAGCTAAAGAGACTGGCCAATTTTTCACAGCCGATTCACGCAGATGGAAACTTCTAATTTTTCGCAAAGAGTGAGTAGCCACGTCCCGGGTAGAGGGCCTTTGAGCTTCCTACCGCTTTTCTTGATGATTTTTTCCAAGCGTTACCTTCAACTTTCTATTCTCTTTGCGTTCCAAATCAGGTATTGGAAAGCGAGCATTGATTGGCCGCCGTTGTATACCTGATTTGATCCAACAGGCCGATAGCGGATTGTTAAACTCTTTTACAGTTTTACCAATCCGCTTTTTCATTCAATTAGACGACTGACACATAAACGCCTACAGCGCTTAGCCTTTCCCTAAGTTTGTCTAACACGTCTCTCGCCATTTTGTGCGGAACTTCGCCGATCCCGTAGCCGTCCACGTAGTTTTCCAAATTTGTAAAATACCTGCCTAGAGACTCTTCGGAATATATGATGACATAGAAGGAGATGCGCCATGGGAAAAGGACCATGCCCTTGTTATCCTCCTCATCCCATACTGGCGTTTGATCGTCGTAAAATCTGTCTTTTACCACGCCGATTGCGTGTATGTCGCCGCTTTTTGTGAGTTGGAAAAACACCACGTCGCCGGCTGCGACTTGGTTATAGAGGTGGAGAAACTGACGCCAGTTTTTTGCCAGCACTGACTCTTCCTTGTTTGATCTACACGGCTTTTTCCAAAAGCCCCAGAGGAGGTTTTTAGCGGCAACTTTTATGTTTTCTTTATTCCTGGAGGCAAACACCCAATACTTGTTCATATACAAAACAGAATGTTACGTATAGGTTCTGGCGTCGGTACGTAGGCCAGCTCGCGAGGGGGTAATAGCCGTAGTCTTGTTATTCCGCGCCTCGTGCAAAGGTTTTACGTGTATAAGCTGGTCGGCACTCACCTCACCAGGGGCAAGGATCACGTCTACGTAGCCAACGTCGGCATTGACGTTCTCGGCGAGGTCATGCGCGCCTTCCGCGAAGTGTTGGTGAAGAGGCATGGGGAGTACTGGCGCGAGTACTTCGACTTCGTCTCAAGACGGGAATATTTCCCCCGCGGCCCAAGCGTCTTCGTGGTTAGTGTGGCCGAGCGGGAGTTTTTGCCAATGGTGAGGATTTTCTGCTTCTCGAAGAATCTCCCAGAGGTCTATGAAAGTGAGTACAAGCCGGCCGGAGAAGTCGAAGTAGGGCTACTCTTCGGCAGATACGGTGCCGTGGCTGACATCGGAGGGCGAATTTTCGTGGGAGGCAACATGGGAAGCCGCGAGGGCGCGCTCTGCTTTATGTACTCGACAAACGCAATCGAGTTCCTGTTCGACTACAGCCTCTGCAGAAATAAGGACTGGAAGAGTTGCGGAGGTCTTACGCAGGACGAGGCGGAGGACATAATTGACTTACTGACTAAGAAGCTTTAACGGGCGGAGGTCGCCGTAGGCTAAAGAATCGAAAAACGTGTAACCACTATTCACTACGCCCGTGAAAATGGGAAAGTCTCATTTTACCACTATCTCGTATCTGAAACACCTCCTGCGAACACACGGATACGTATAGCTCGCGAGCCAAACGTTGTCGGCTATGTGGTAGTACGCGGCTCCCATTCCACGTTTTACGTCGTACTGGCTTAGGTCAACCGCATCGTAGAGGTGGTAGTCGAAGACCACGCGCGCGATCCACCACGCAACGGCGTCGCCGAACACATCGCGGCCGCCGTAGCGGGCCATGAGCCACCGCAGTTCCCCCGCCTTTAAGGCACCTATGACGTCTCCCCTTCGGCCCCATTTGGGAACAACGGCGAATTTGCATCTGTCATATTCGCATCTACCATCATCTAGATACACTAAGATGCCGGCATCCATGAGCTTAGGCACATATTCACCGCCGCCAAGACACTCTCTTATCTCGTGTATGTCCAAAGCGATCACGCCCCTTTTGGCCATACATGCCACGAGTCGGCGTAGCTGTTCCCAAGCCTCCCCAGTTAACGTCATAATAAAAGCGTATGACATCTCCTCAGGAGGTCGTGTAGTCCAACAGGCCCCTCCATGGCAGACGTATGTATAAAAACCAGTGTATACAACGTAGACGTGAGGGGGAGGGGGTTCGCTGAAAGTAAATACGTCTTCTTCAACTTCGGCGGCCGCCGCTGGGCCAACGGGAGCTGGAAAGAGCTGGAGGTCCTGCTGAAAGCCCTAAGGGTGAAGTGCGACCTCTGCGGGAAGAGGCTGACGGCGGAGGACGTCGGCTACGTGCGGGTCAACGGAGCAGTCGAGCTTGCCCTATGTGAAGCCTGCTTGAAAGACTACCTGGAGTGGCGGGGCGCGTTGTAGCGGCCGCTAGCACAGACCGAGCGCCCTGAGCGCGTGGGGTAAGTGGAGGGAGCAGTGGTGATTTAAGAACACGTAGAGCCTGCCGCGCCTCCTGTAGTCGGCAATTCCGTAGCCCTCGCGGCTTCCGCAAACCACGTTGAGCCTCCTCCTCAGCAACGCTTGCGGCAGATACTTGAGGAGGCCGGCGGCCGCAAGTTCAATCCCTGCGTGTAGATCGGCGCCGAGTTGCGCCAGCGCTCCAACTACGCGCTCTACGTCTCTGCATGCCTCGTCGGTAGTTCCCACGTACTCAGAGACTCTTCCGCTGGCCGCTTGCAGGAACTTCTCTTCGACAAACACCCTCAGCAAGGACGCGCCCGTACCCAATTCGTCCAATTCGAATTCCTCCGTGCCTAGGCCCACTCCCACAAGCGGTCTCACGATCCACCCGGCGAACCTCTTCGACAGGCCGCCGAGGCCGTACAGCGACGGCATGCGCGGGTCGTTGAACCTGGCGTTTATGATGACCTTGGCCCAGGCGACGCCGGGCGGCAGGCGCGCCAGCATGCCCTCGACTCCTCTACTCTATTTAAACATGTAAATATCTAAATCTACATTTATCGAATATTTGAAAACTCTGTAAAGAACGATTTTTCTCGCTATATAGGCCTGAACGGCGGGTTAAACTCTGTCAAACGTTGGATTTTCGGCGTATCTGGGGTATAAGGAAGTTCGCCTTTGACGGCGTCGGCGCCGCTTTGACAAAAGAAAGGTAAAGGGTGAAATCAGCTTTCTATTCTCATCGCTATTCTAAATCAGGTATACAACGGCGGCCAATTTTCACCCGCTTTCCTATACCTGATTTAAGGTCGAAGGGAGGTTGAGGCTTGAGGTGGAAGACGTAGACGTATGCGTAATAAATACGTACACGTCATTTTACATGCGTCGGGCCTTGTTACTGATGGCGCTGACGCTGGCGGTGCTGGCGTTTGCGCAGGACTTCTCGTGGTTCAGGCCCCTGAAGCCGGGCGACTACAACGAGGGGTTCAGCGCCTGCGCCTTCGGGGACTACGTAGCCGTGGTGGGCGGCACAGACGGCAGGAGCTACATAGCCCTCTTGAAGCGCGACAGCGGTAGCCTCGTCAAGGAGTGGAGAGGGGAGGAGAGGTCCGGCTACTTCTTCGCCTGCGCCGCTTCCGGCGGCGTCTTGTACGCCGCTGGGGCAGAAACACATTTGGTGTTCAAAGAAAAAGTTTATGTTCAGATGTGATCAAGGAAGGCGGACGTGGAGGATGTCGGCGAGCGTTTGCTGAGGCCTAGGGAGGCCTGCTCGGCGCTAGCTATCTCGCCCCTCGTAGGTGGATTAAGGAGGGCAAGATTAGAGCCGTTCAAACAGTTGGTGGCAAGCGTCGACAGCGCTACGTCGAGACCTTGCCCACTTTCCAAAATCAGGTATACAACATCGACCAAATTTTGCCCGCTTTCCTATACCTGATTTGGAAATGCAGGACAGTTGAAAGCCGTTCTGACTCTTAAACACACTCACATTATCGTGAATTTTTCCATGGCGAAGAAGGGGAGGAAGAAGAAAAAGAAGTCTACAAAAGCGAGCGAGAAAGAGGAAAAGAAAGACGGCGCCATCGTAAGGACTGTCGTTGTCCCAAGTGCGCGGCTTAGCTACCGGACGTACCGCGCGCTGGCTGAAGTGGAACGGGAGTACTCGCAGATGCTTAGGGAGCTCGTGGAATTCGCCTACGCCAGCGGCATATCGAGCTTCACCAGGCTTAAGGCGGCGAAGTACCACGAGATGCGGGGCAGACACCCGGATCTCCCCTCCCACTACATCTACACTGCCTGCCAAGACGCCTCCGCGAGGGTCAAGAGCTTCCTGGCGGCGAAGAGGCGCGGCAGGGCCCGCACCGACAGGCCGCAGGTAAAGAACGTTGCCGTGTGGCTCGACGACCACCTGTGGAAGCCGGAGGGCCGCACAGCCGTCAGAGTGGCCACAAAGAGGGGGTGGGTCACAATCGAGTTGAGGCCGCACAAGCTGTTCTGGCGCCACGTCAACGGCGGCTGGGCCATGAGTTCCGAAGCTAGGTTTAAGCTGGATCACAAGAGGCGAATTGCCTACTTCTACTTCATCTTCAAGAAGGAGGTCAGGCCGTATGAGCCGAGGGGCTACCTCTCGGTGGACGTGAATGAGAACAACGTCACGTTGTTGGTAGACGGCGTTGCCTACCTCCTTGAGACAGATGTCAAGAGGATAACCCTAAGCTACGCGGAGAGGAGGAGGCGGGTGCAGGAGCGGCACAGCGCCGGACTCATCGACGTGAGGCAGATGGAGAGGGTCATGGCGAAGCTGAGGAGGGAGGGGAAGAGGAAGAAGGACATCAGGCGGAAGATCGCCAACATCGTCGTGCAGATAGCGCGCCAGAGGGGCTACGCCATCGTCCTCGAAAAGCTGGGCAAAAACCCCGGCAGGAACATGATTAAGGATGTCAAAGACCCCGAACTCAGACACAGAATATACCAAGCGGCATTTAGAGGTATGCAGAGAGAGATCGAGGAGGAGGCGAAGGAACATGGCGTCCCCGTCGTGTACGTAGATCCTAAGAACACGTCGAAAACATGTCCCATCCATGGGGCAAAGATCAAGTACAGCAAAAAGACAAGGCTCGGCAGGTGTCCAGCGGGCGGCGAGGTTTGGCACCGGGATGTGGTAGCGGTCTGGAACCTCCTCCTCAGGGCCCGGGGCGATGGGAGCGCTGCTCCAAGCCCTGGGCCCCTGGGAGACGCCAGGGGGCCCGTGCCGTTGGCCCCGTCCGCCGCCCATGACCCCATACGGCTCAAGAGGGCCGTGTGGGCGAGGCGGAAGTCCCTAGGCGCGGACAGCCACAAAATATCAAGAATGAGCGCCTAGGGACAAACGGAGCCCGGGCTCTACGCCTTCGACCGCGACCTCAACGTCCTCTATTTAGTGAGTCCCGAGGACGTGGTCTACAACGCCGTTGCGGTTGCTGGCGGCTACGTCTACGCCGCCGGCTACTACGATTACGATTACCTTTACGTCGAGAAGCGCACCGCCGACCTCGCCCTCGTCGCTAACGCTACCTACCTTGAAGACGGGTGGCACTCGGCGGAGGCCTACGGCATAGCGGTAGATCCATCTACTGGCCATATATGGGTGGTCGGCTATTACGATGATGGCAACTACGAGAGGCCGCTGATCCTGATACTCGACCCAGACCTCCGCCTAATTCGCAAGGTGGAGCCCTCGGACATGAGGGGCTTCTTTGCCAACGTATGCTTCATCGACAACTACGCCTTTGTGTCAGGCAGTCGGAACGTCTTCAAGCTCGACAAGAGCGGCAACCTCGTGGGTAAGGCGGTGGGCGGCGGCCAGCTGGCCTGCGCTAATAACAAGCTCTTCGTCTTTTGGTACGCCGAGCTGATGGACGGCTACAGGCTGGGCTACACCGTCTTCGACACAAACTTCAGGGAGCTTAAAACGGTCGCCCTCGCGAAGAACGACTACGAGGCGGCCTTCTACGCGCCGGGCAGGCCCGACACAGACGGCCAGAGGGTCTACGCCGTGGCGGTCGTGGAGGGGCCCCGCGTGGCCTTTGCGTGGGTATACGCCGTGCCGGCCGACGTTAGTATCGCCGAGCAAATACTACTCCCTGCCGCGAGGATTACATCGTTGCTGAAGCTGGCGATAATAATCGGAATCGCGGCATTGTTCGTCGTAGGCCTGATCTTGAGCAAGATTAAGAAAAGAAAACAGGGCGCTGAGGTGGCACAGTCCGCCTCGTAAAACCCATAGTTTTTTGTCCATTCATTTTTCATGAAGGGGTACGTTCTCGAAAAGTACGGTGACCTTATACGACTTCTACACATGCTACGACATTTACCAACTCCACCTAGAGCGGGCCTGCTGGTGGGCCCTCCGGGCACCGGGAAAACTGCGTTTGCGCAGGCATACGCTAGAGCTATAGGCGGCGAGATATATGCTATCACTATTACACCAGATACAGAGTTCTATGACTTGTTCTACGTCATTGAGACTACGCCGGCCATTAGGTATAAAGTGCCAGAAAAGCTAGTAAAAGCCAAAGTGATATATGCTGAAGAGGTAACCCGCGGGAGGCCCACAATTCTCCCGGCGTTAAACAACGTAATTCACGAAGGTTACGTAACTACGCCACACGGTGAGCGGATTTCGCTACAACCGGACGTTGTGTGGATACTCTCGGCAAACTTGCCTAAGCACGACGCCACCGTCAGTCAAATATCGCCCACGTTCTTGAGCAGAATGGCCTTCGTTTACGAGATGCCGATAGAGTACGATGTAGTTATGACAGGAGAGGAGTTCAAACTTGTTGTGGAAGAGGTGCTTAAGGACGTTCTAGGGGTACAGCCTAAGTGTGTCGACGTTTTAATGCATAATCAAGAGATTAGACGGGAAGCCGCCAAAATTCTGAGAACTATAAACGAAGGTGCTGTATCTTCAAGAATTGCTACGAAGATGGGACAACGCGTAGTGGTTCACTTGACGAAACACCTTGCAGTACTTGTCGGCCTTGGCTACGCAGAGTATGTCGATAACTTGCTACCGTACCTGGTGGCGCCATTTACCCCTCCAATAGCTAAACGCGACAGCCCAGTAGAGCTGGCACAATTGGTCGTAGCTGAGGCCCGTCCAGACTTTTCATTCCTCAAGCAATTCGACTTAAGTACGTGTCGTTTTTTTAGCAACTTAGACAACGTACACTCTCCACGCGGAGCCCGCATTATGCAATTTGCGCAGTATGGCAAATTTGGCCAATGTGGAATTGGCGTAGCCCATTCCAGCTCTGTAAGTAGCTCTGTCCAGACGCAGGGAGGTGTTGCGCAACGCCCTATCGCGAGTCAACAGGTTAAAAGCGGCTATGCAAATGTCCAGTCCATAATAGCCGCCGCAGTGGCCCGCGTTTCTGCGCTAATGGAGGCATGGGGGTTACCGCCCGGCGATGAGGGGAGGCAACAGATCAAGTACAACATACGTAGGCTATTGGATTTAGCCGGGATAAATCCAGAGGAAATCCCAGGCCTGCCTGTCGCAAGACGTCTAATCACTTGGAAAAAGTTGCTCGGCAATGTTGACCTTAAGGACCCGGTGGACGTAGCCGCCGTCATGGTGTTAGCAGACCTCTTCTTCTATGAGCTTCATGAGTTCATGTTGGACAAGGGACCGCTGTTCACTAGAGCCACTACAGAGGAGTTCGCGAAAAAGAGTTGGACAGGCAGGCTTGTAAAACCCTATGCGATATTCACACTACAGCCACCCACGTGGAAGTACAGGGCAGGCGCTCAAGAGTTAGTGTTCTTAATTGACAAGTCTGGCTCTATGTCCACAAGGGTGGGGGAGTCTGACAACTACGGCATCGCTGTAGCAATTTTGGCAAATTTGGCCGCATCGGCCGAAGGCGCCACGTTTACCATCGCCGCCTTTGACGCTAACGTGCACGTTGTCGCAGAGAGGGTCGAGTGGCCGTGGCCGCACATCGGTGCGTTGGCCAAGGCGTCGCCGGAGGGCGGCACTTGTATCCCGTGCGCCATTGAGTGGGCATCGCGCGAATCGCCGGATGGTGCCGCCGTCATAATCATAAGCGACTTCGAGGACTTTGGAGAGGTGGCAAAGCCGTGGCAGAGCTTGAAGTGGTACTTGGCGCCGTCTGCGATTCGCAACCCGCGGTATCTAGAATATTTACGGAACGTGTTAGACGCCGAAGTTATCGACGTGTTTGTCCGCTAGTTTTTCCCATGGAGTCTCTCGACGTTCTGATAAACAGAATCATCATGGAACACTTAGACGGCACAAACGAGAATTTGTTAGTCTCAGCGCCGGCAGGCAGTGGAAAGACTGCAACCGCGCTCTACTGGTGGTCCCGCAGACGGAAGAGGAAGCTGGTTTACGTGGCTCCCACTAGGGCCTTGGACTATGAGGCGCGTAGCATGCTGGAGCGCTTTGGCGTTGAACGCATCGCAGTTGTCAACAAGGACTTCGCCTTTTCGCGGCTGAGGGTTCTGGAGTCAGACGCCGTAGTTACGACGTACTTCTCCCTCGACGCAGTTCTTGAACTGCTGCCGCAAGACGCCTTTGTCATATTGGACGAAATTCATCACGCCAATGACCCCAACGTTTACATGCCGGTGTCGCGCCTGCTCTACGAGAAACCGAGGGCTAGAATCTACGCCGCCTCTGCTACGTTGAATGAGTCGTCGCTGGCAACGCTGTCCAAGTGGTTGAGAGCTCGCGTAGTTAAAATCGATGAGCAGGTAGGCGCACCGCTTGAATTAATTTCTTGGCGGCCGAGCGGAAAGCCTCAGTGTTTAGAGTCTGCAATTGGAGAGGTCTGCTACTCTAGGGAGTTGCCGCGGGCCGCGGCTATAGCGGAGTACGTGGCTAGGCAGGGCAGAAAGGTGTTGCTCTTCGCCCCAGAGAGGGCCACCGTCGAGCTGTACTCACGCGTGTTAGAGCAACGCGGCCTCAGAGTCGTAAAACTACACGGTGGATTGCCTAAGGCTGAGATCGAGGAGGGTCACATGAGGCTTAAGGCTGGTGATTTCGACGTAGCCGTAGGCGCCTTAATTGTGGCAGAGGGGCTAAATGCCCCTATTGATGATGTCGTTCTCGATGTCAAATACGGCGAAGTGAGACCGGAAGTTATTGCACAGGTGATTGGGAGGGCGGGGAGGCCACAGCTTTCACAGTATAGACGTGTTCACTTGATATGGTTGACAGAGGACGATTTCAAAGAAATCGTCAGTATTGCTGGCACAGTCGAATTCGCACCACCATCAGAGTACGAGTTAGTGCGGATGACTCTCTACATTTACGCCAAGAGGAAGGACCTCGGCGCTGTGGCGGAGTTCCTTGAGTACACACCGTATGCCGCTCTGGGGCTCTACTCGCTTCAAGACTTGGCGCAGAGGGCGGAAATGGCGTGGCGCCGTGTGGCAGATCGCGTTCTGCAAGACGACAATCTTCTAAAGCCGCAGTATTACTATGGCGCATTGTACCTCTTGCATCCGGATGAGGTAGACGCATTGTTTGCGCCAGACCCCAGAAAGAGGATGGTAGAGCTGTACAGAGAGATTTACAACAGCTACGTGAGCGAAGAGGTCGTGCTGAAGTACGGCCTGCTGTCATACTACGTATACAGAGATCCCGAGGTGCGCAATGCCGCTGACTACGTGGCTAGGGTGTTGGAGCTTGGGATCATTGTAATGTATAAGTTACGTAAGCCAGAAGAGGCTAAACGGCTGATAGAGGTGGCGAATCAGCATGAAACAGGCAACTTAGTTGAGCCTAAGTGCCGCCGTGCTGTAAAACTCGCACTGCGCCGCGCTGGCGCACCACGAGGTGAGCCAGCTGAATATGCCGACAGGGTACGGAAACTGACAGAAGACTTCAGTAGGAAAGACAAAGAATGTGTCGAAAAGTTTCTTAAGGCGTTACTGTCGGCAACTTAATTGCTCGAAGAGAATGCCTGAGTTACTTAAAAATGTGTACATATTAATTGGCACTTTTATTATGGCGAATGCAGTTGTAAGAATAAAAAAGGAGAAAGCATATATCGACGAAGAGGCGCGATGGCGAATCGCGAAAATAGTTGGAATACCTCCGAGGCTTGTTATACGCAGAAGAGATAGAATTGATGTACTGGTCAACAAAACCGAAAAGGGTATATTTATTGGTAAAGGCGGTGTTATTGTAAGAAGGTTGGAAAGCGAGTTAGGAGCGCCAATAAGAGTAATAGGCGTTGATGAGGACGTCGACGCTCTCTCCCTAAATATATGACATTTTTTCCACCCTTAAGTTTCACGCGGGCTCTAGCACAAGCCCCCTGCCCGACTCTATCTTGACCCGGAAGGCCCTTGTGGCGTGGGCGGTCATGCGCATCTTCTTTATGATGAGCCACCTCCTCACCTCTTTCACAGTCTCCACGTCGTCCATCCACATGTGGATAACCCCATCCGCGATGTGCTCAAGGCCGAAGCCAAAGGCCTGCCTAGTCGTCGGCGCGTACTGGCTAGTCAAGAGGGCGGTCACGTTGTCCCTATGAGTGGCAATCTTCAACTGGTACGAGTACTTCCTAGCCATGACCGGCTTGTCCACCCAAAACGCGGACATGGAGTCGATAACAAGGCGGACGTGCCTCTCGGGGCTCCCCCTCTCCTTAGCCACCGCGAGCACTTCATACGCCTCGTTAATCGCCTCAATCAAGGTGTCGATGGAAAGCGCCGCGTAGCGCCTAACCTTCTCCGGACTCTCCTCCCTAGCCCTCTCCGTGAGCTGCCTAGCCACCTTCAAAAGGCCAAAGATGTCGACCACCACGATCTCGGGGAGCTCCTCCGGCTCCTTCTTCCACGCAATGTTGTAAACAGAGAACTGCGAGAGGTCCATCCCCAGCTGCCTCGCCTGCTCCATCACGTCCCGAAACTCCTGCTCCGTAGTGACGTACACCACGGGGTCCCCCGCCCTCAGCCCCGCATAGGCGAAATGGATGCAGAGGATAGACTTCCCCACCCCAGGCTCCCCAGTCACCACCACCCAAGACCCCTGCGGGATGCCCCCCTCAAGCGCCTTGTCAAGAGCCTCAACGCCGGTTGGAACTCGCGGAATGCCCTTGCTCACAAAAAAACGTGTGAAAAACGACTTAAATCAGGTATACAGCGGCGACCAAATTTCACCCGCTTTCTAGTACCTGATTTGGAAAACTAGAATCGGGCCCATTCGGGCAACTCTAGTTCAAGGTTGGCAATTACGACCTCTGGCCATTGGTCCAACTTCACTGCGTAAATTTTGCCATCGGTGTATTTAACAACGGCATACCTTCTACTCTCTCTTACCTTAACCAACACCACCTCGCCTTCACAATCGTCGTTAAATCCTTTTTCAAACTCCCACCCGTTTTCGAAAACTGCAATATTGCCGTAGGGAGTACACAGCCTCAAAACCCCACTATCTCGAATAACTACTGCGGGCGCCTCAAACACCTCCTCTTTCATGGAAAACGTTATTTCTTGGCGAGGCGCGGCTTCACCTCGACGTCGAGTCCATAGAGGTCTCTGAAAAGCCTCTTGGCCAGATTGAGGCGCCAGCAGTTGCGGCCTATGGCAACGCCCAAATCGTGTGGCGGCACCTCCACCACGAGCCTGTTGCCCTCGACGCGGGCGTCTAAGACGTTTGCCGCCTTGAAGAACCATTTGGCTGTGTAAGCCGGGTCACACTTTTCAGCCACTATCACCACTCTACCCGTCGTCCGCGCTATGGCTTTGACAAACGCGCCGCCCCTCCCCACGGCTGGGGCAGCCAGGCCGCACTCCACGACTATCAACACGCCGGGCTTGTCCCCCTGTTCGAAGGAGATGACATAGAGCGGCTCTATTCCCTTCAAGACGTGGAAAAACTGTGCAGTTTTAATCTCGTTTTCAGTTGTCACAGCTAATTGTAGCGGCTGACAATCCGCCTTAAAAACTCGGCAATGTGTTCGCCCATTTCTCGTCTCACAAACTCAACGATTTCATTGTCAGACATTGCGTCGATGGAGAGGCCGCGTAGCCTAGCGCGCGTGGATAACAAAATGAGTAGGGATGGAGCCTCCCTCTGTAAAATCTCTTTAAGCATATCAAATTGTTGTATAAAAATGTGTACAAAATTCCAAGTTAAATCAGGTATAGGAAAGCGGGCAAAATTTGGCCGCTTTCTAGTACCTGATTTGGAAAAGCAAGAAAAGTTGAAAGCCGGGGCAAAGAAAAAACTAGGCGAACCCCCTTCCCCCTGCCCACACCACTACGTCCGTCTCCGGATCCCACACCACCGTGTAGCCGTCTACCCGCAGACGAAGGCGAGGATTGCCATTCTTTCCAGCAGTAGCGCCAACAAGAAAGCCTCTGACTCTGCCCGTCTCCACGTCTACCAAGAGGCGGTCGACGACTTGGACTCTGAGGGCCTCGGCCAGCTTTGATTTTCCAAACCTTTCGGCTAACTCGGAGACGTCTGCCATAAAAAACTATTTTCTCGACTTCTTCACGATTGTGCCGAGTATCCGCTGTATTGGGGCCGGGGCGGCGCTGAGCGGCACCACGCGCCTTTCCGACGGCGAGAAGACGACTTCGACTGGCATGTCTTTGAAGCCCCAGTTGTAGGGGCCGAATGCGCCGACTCGCGCCAAGTGCCCATCGACGATCATGGGCCAGTCGGGTATGTGGGGCGCGTTGCGCCAATTTCCTCCGAGGTAGTAAATGGTGACCAACAGCTGTGGGCTGCCCTCTACGAGCTTGCCGTCTGGGGTAAAGGCGTACATCATCTGCTTCAACGAGAGCTCGGCGGCGATCTGATGGTCGACGAACACGTAGTACAACAGCTGTAAGTCGACGTAGCGGGGCCTCTGCACATAGAAGCTCTCGGCGCCGGCCTCTCGCGCGGCCTCGAAGAGCGCCCCAATTGTGGCAAGCGCGGCGACGGTGAGCCGGAAGTGGGGCGGCGGGGCGTACACTCTAACATAGCCGCAGCACTCCTCGGCGACGACCTTGTGGTACTCGTCGAAGCCAAAGCGCAGTCTCACTGCGCCGTCTTCTCCCCGCTCTTTGCCAATGGCCTTGACGCCCGTAAAAAAGAGCTCTGCGGGGACTTTGCAGTCGAGGTAGAAGTTCGGCTTGTCCTTCTCAGGCATAGTGCGGTACCCGTTGTAGAGGCAATCGGGGCGTATCCAATACCATGAGACTGGCTCGTTTCTCACGTATAATATAATACGGTTTATAAATCAGAACGGCGGAAAAACTATGAGATAAGTTTAACTAGGTCATTAAATGGAATTTCATAAGTGCCGTAGTCGTCGAAACACATGTATCTGCCATTTTTCGGCTTTAAATGTATCCGTAACTCTTTTAGCGCCGACAGGTGCCACGGCTTCCACCTTACCCTTTCGCCGATTTTCAGAGGCGTTAGACATATGGCGTCGCTTGCGGTGGCGAGCTCACGGAGTTCGTATATGTCTCTCGATTGATAGACCTGTTGTCCAACGACGACCCTAAACCAATTCCTCTGCAACAGAGACCATGAGGTTATCTTGAACCTCCCCAACTGGGCAACTACATCGTCAATAATCAGATGCGTTGCATCAACGTAGTTGGCCAAGCGCGAAACTGCCACCGCGATAATATCGATGTAACTTTCAATAGGCATAGCACCCCCCTTACTTACGCCCGGCTCAAGAGAGATGTACTCTCTGAATTTTGAAAATTCGGCCCGCGCCCAGCTCATAATGCCGCTTTCCAGCGGCGCAGCTCCCTCACAGACAGGGGTCTTAAAGCTCCACTCGTCCAAAAGATTACACGCGATCTGACGCCAAGGGGCTACTTGCCCCCCACGCGTAGTCTCAATATGCCGCACACCGCTAAGGCCCCACTCTACCAAATCTTCCGGCTTAAACGTGGGCTTAAATGACGGAAGATTCAAACTCCTCCACTCACTCTGCTTTTCCTTTAGGAAGATTGTGACTGCGTTTTCGCCAAGCATCTTTGCGATCAACTTCAACAATGTAGTCTTTCCCCCTTCCTGGGGCCCTAGAATGAGAAACAGCGTAGAACTTTCAAGACTCTTTTTTATTCTGTCTACCTCCATGAAAAAAAGCGATCTACGCTAACGGAAAAAACTCAGATTCTCCTGTGCCGGTACCGGATGTGAGGGAGCGTCCTCATTACTTCGAACGCCAGGTTGGAGAGGTGGTTCATGAGCTTTGCCGCCGTGCCGTCTAGCGACACGGCGCGGCGCTCGGCCCACCGAATCCACACCCTGGCCTCGTCTACTGCTGAGCACTCTGGCGACGAGCAGGCCAGCCACGCCCTGAGGGGCTCGGGGGGCGCAATTGTATAGGCCAGCTTCAACGCGCGGCGGTAGAGCTCGTAGGCTGTGTCCAAGTACTCGGGCTTGCCGGTGGCGAGGTAGAAGCCTAGCTCCATCAGCGAGAAGGCCACGAGGCGCATGATGCGGCTCTGCGGCCGTTGCAGGAGGTTCGCCGCCTTGTGGCTGTACGCCACTGCGGTGTCCAAGGCACCGAAGAGCTTGACCACTGGGTCGTCCTTCCTAGCTGGCCTGGCCTCCCCCTTCCAAAACACTGTTGTGTCCCCAGCGTCGCCGGGGCAGCGCATCCACAGTAGACATGGCTTTAACAATGCCATGAGTAAAAATTAGTTTTAGATTATTCGTGGAAACTCCTTGTCTGGTATCTTCCGCCTAAAGTACCTCTCCGCCTCTCTTTCCACCTTGTTCACGAAGCTCTTCACGGCCTCGAGTGCGGCTTTGCCCTCGTCGGACAGCTTGCCGGGGTCGGCCCTTATGGCCTGGACCGCGTTTGCCGTGCCGGCCTCTCTGCTCAAGGTCTCCCACGCTCTAACCAACTTCTCAAGGTACGTCTCGCCGGGCACCGGCGTCCCCTCTACGACGTCCGGCGGCAGTACGTGAGCCGCCTGCCTAACCGCCTCCTCGAAGTTGCCCTCGGCCAGCGCTATGTAGGCCCTTAAGTAGGCCTGCCCCCTCTCGTCCTCCGCCGTCTTGGCTGGGAGGTTTGCTGCCTGCTCTAAGAGCCTCAGCTCCTCTGGGAGTTGCGGCTTGGACGGCTCGGGGATGGGCGGCGGCTGCGGCACTTGTGTCTGCGCCGTGGTATGCGGCTGTGGTGGAGGCGTCACTTCCGTCTGCGTTACAACATACGGCTGTGGCGGAGGCGGTGGTGGGGGCGGCGGCTCGACGTAACTCCAGAACGAGCCGAGGGACCGCGCCGCATCGTCTGCGTAGGGCCCAACGCCGTGGAATGTGGCGTAGCCCTCCGACTCCCATGTCCTCCACACCTTCCACACGTCCGTCTGCACGCTCAACGCGGCGACGGCCTCTGCCAGTGTCCTCAGCTCAGCGAAGGGCACAACTGCTGTTGGCACCTCTTCGACGGCTGGCGGCTTGGGCGCCGGCCTCGCCTCCTCCATCGGAGGCAGATAGCGCAAAGCGTCGGCCATGGGGGACAGCGCCAGGGCGTAGTCGGCTATCCACAGCCTTCCGAACTCTCTCGCGGCCCTCACCTCCTCTGGGCTTACGAGCTGGAGCTCCGGCATTCTTGAGCCAACATACCGCTCAGTCTCGTGTACAACGCCTTCTACAAACCTCCTCACCTCCTCATACGCCCGCCTGCCCTCTTCAGAGAGTTTAGCTGGCTCTATCCACAAGACTTGGAAGGTGTTAGTAATGCCAGCCTCGCTCTTCAGAGTCTCCCACGCCTTGGCCAGCCTTCCGCTGTCAGTTTGTACAATCTTAGGCGCCAAGGCGAACGCATCTGCAACTCTGCCTTCACCGAGGGCGATGTATGCCTCAAGCAACGTCCTAGTCCTTTCGTCTTTTTCCGCCGCAACTAGCTGGCTTATACTCGTTTTAACTTTGTTCCAATCGGCGAAGACCTCTGGCGTATAGCCGTAGTTCTTCGCCAGGCGCTCCACCCCCTCCGCGATGTACCTCGCGGACAGCCTGTAGAGCTCCGCCGTGGCTGCGTCTACCACGGGAGGCGGCTCGAAGAGCATGGACTTGACCTCGCCGAGGGACACTCTGTAGCCGTGGGTCACCATTTTTACCCAGGCCCTAGCCGCCGCCCCCTCCTCCGGCAGGTAGGCCTCTGCCAGCCTTGCCGCCACCATCGCCGCAATGGGGTACTGCGGGTCCACGGCCAGCGTCGGCACGGTGCCGCCTGCCTTGGCGGCCGCCAGCACGTACCTCACGGACTCGGCCACGCCGCCTCTCACCGACGCCAACAGGTGTTCAAGCCTGTCGGCCGGCTGTACGGCGTAGTGCCTGGCGATCTCGGAAGCCCAGTCCACCGGCCTCCCGCCCCAAGGCCCCGCGTTTGCGTCCCCGGCCTTTACGTGGAGGGCGGCCAAGAACGCCAACTCCTCAGTGGGCGCAAACCGCCACACGACTATCGGCGAGTGGGCTATCAGCCTGAAGTCGGGCAAGTCGGCGGCCAAGACCCTCAGCGGGTATCTAGCCGTGGTCTCCAAGAACTCGAAGCCGGGTAGCTTAGACAGCAGGTGGGGGGCTCTCTCAAGGAGGCTCCATGCCGTTGTTGCGGCATGCGGATCAGCCACGTATGGCCCTCTCGCCCAGAGGTACACGACGTCGGCCGGGTCCTTCACAGCGCCGAGCTTGACGGCATTCACTGCAACTTGGGCCGCCTTGAGCAACTGAGCCGCGCCCAACTGCGTTGCGGACGTTGCCACGAGAGGCCACTTGTACGCCGCGTCAAATGCGACATAGCCGACCTCTCTCCCGCCCCTTAGGTACGCGTCCACCGCCGGGTGTCCCGCTCCCCACCCCCTCTCTGCCATCTTCACGGCAACGTCTGGGTGGAACTCCCTGTGGATGCCCAGGGCAAACGCTCTTGCCGACAAGTACGCCCTGGCGGCGGCGTCTGGAGAGGACAGGCCCAACAGCTTGGCCAGCCTCTCGTAGTCCACTCTCACCACCGGCGGAGTTAGAGACGGCATTTTGCCGATGAAGAACGCTAGCACCTCCTCCACAGACGGCCTCAGGCTGTGTGGGTGTGTTGCAATCCAGACGGCGGCGGCTCTCCTGCCGTACGCCGCAGAGAGGTAGTAGTAGGCCTCTGCCACCTTAGCCGACACCTGCCTCAGAATGGGGTTGATCCTCATGTTGCCCGTGACGTCGGCAACGGCGTTTATCAGCGCCTCGTACTTAGCCAGCCTGGTGTGCACCGACCCTACTGCGGAAAAGGCCGCGGCTAGGCCCTTGAGGGCAAACGCGCCGGACGTGTACAACGCGGCGCCCACTGCGAACACGGCATCTGCAACGCGTTGGTAGCCCGCGGCGGCCAGCCTGTGGTAGTAGAGGTACAGCCGCTCGGGCAGTTGGCCGGGGGGCCTCGGCAGATGTCTGGCGACCCAGTCGGCGAAGCGCGACGCGCCGAAGACGGCCCTCGTCAGCGCCTGGACTGCGTGCAGATTGGCGGCTTCGAGGAACTTAAGCCCAAAGCCCAAGCCCATCAACGCATATCTCGCCGCGCTCGCCGCCCTCGACATCGGCGCCAGAGCGGCCAGCCTGGATTGAGCGTGGCCGACGGCGCTGATGGCAACTGGCACTGGGTTGGGGAGGCGCATCGGAGGCCTCGGCTGTGCCAGCCCCTTTGCCAGAGATGCCATTTTACCCATCATTTTGCCCAAAAGCGGCCTAGACGCGCTCCCCGCGAGGGCGCTGAATACCGTCGCGAGGGCAAACACCGTGAGGACGTCCCACCACAGCGAGGCGAACCACGTTGAGACTTTTGCAACTACGTCGCAGGCTGGCTGTATGATCATTCCGAACAAGACGGCAAGGGAGTAGCCTGGTATAAACTGCATAATGTACGACGGGTTGACGGTGCACCCGCCAAGCGACTGCGGCGCGGCGAATGGGCCGTACGAGGGCTTGGGCGGCTGGAAGTCCATTGTAGTGGGCGGCTTGAACTGGGAGAGGAGCCACGAGGCAAGGCCCTGGCTCGTGAGCGCGGGGAGGGCGTTGTAGTTGCCAAGGCGCCTGTCCCCCACCAGCGCCGCAGACGCTACGAGCATTGAGAGCGACTTGTTGAACTCCTCGTAGGGAGGCGGCGCAATCCAGGCAAACTGCGGAGGCGGCGGCGAAAACGGAGACTGGACGCTCTTCCACTTTATCCTCACCCACCGGTCTGTCGGCACCTCGTAGCAGACGGTCTGGTTGCCCTGTTGCTCGCATTGGATCTTCGGCTCTGCCGTTACGTAGAGCACCAGCCTGCCCTGCCTCACCCCGGCCCACGTGTAGTTTTGCGCTGCCCTAAGGTGGCTCCTAATGGTGGTGCCCAAGTCGCCTAAGTCGTTGTTAGGCGCCTCAAGAGTGAAGTTCCTAGACTTGAGGTCGCTCCACACCTTGTTGAACAGCACAGCGCCGCCGCCGAGCCACGTGTAGTCCCTAATGTTCAGCGAGACCGAGCCGACGTACTCCGAGTGCTCTATCTGCAGAGAGTTGGGGTCTATCTCAAGCTTTGGCGCAGCCAACGGGTTTAAGTCCACTACCAGCGTGCACTCGTCGGCGTAGCCGCTACAGCTCCACGACACGGTGCCTTCGTACCACGAGGACGTGCCCCACTTATACGCGTTTACGGTAGAGGACGCCGAGACGCTGTACAAAGAGATGTCCACTTGGGGGACCCAGGCGTCTGTCCAGCCGAGGAACTGCACCGGCACCCAGCCGCGGCAGGTCTCCGCGGGCTCGACGCTTGGATTGGCAAGGCGGCCGCAGAAGAGGTGTTTGACGGAGAGCACTCTTACCAGCGGAGAGTGGTTGCCAGACGGCGTCAGGTTCGTGTAATTGACCAACACGGCGGGCACGTGGACTGGGACGTTGACCTCCGTGGTGATGTTGGAGGGGGGCGGCGGCGTTGAATTAGTCAGAGAGCCCCTCACCCACTCTATGCGCCAGTTTACTCCCCACACCGATATGCCGGCCCATGCAAACTCCTTCACCACATAGTCGGTGCTCGACAGAGACGTGACGGGCAGAGCCGCAACATCTTGGTAAAGCGCCGCGGCCCTCTTCCCGTCGGCGGACTGGAGGACTAAGGCGAGGAGGTAACCACCGTCGTCGTAGTAGAGGAGGCCCGTGTAGACTGGCTGTCCAAGGCTCTGCGCGTTGAGGACGAGCGGCGGCATGACGGATATGGCTATGGCCAAGAGCGCCGGTAGGTACATTATGCCCAGCCCAGCCGCCACCACCGACTCCTCGTCGATGTTGATGGCGGTGATGGCGGCGCCGGCGAGGACGAAGATGGGCCACGCGTCAAGGACCGCCCGGAGGAAGTACAGCACAAAGCCGGCCTGGCCGAGGAGCTCAAACGCGGCGTTGTAGACGTCGAAGATAAGCCCAGCTAGGTAGTCCCCCAGCGTGGTCAACGCCATCACCACCTTCAGCGGGAGGCTGACCTCCCCGAGAAAGACGTTAGACGCGACGATGGCCCCCCTGGCGATCGTCGCGGCGAGGTCCGCCGCCAGCCTCGCGCCGCCGGCCTCCGTCGCCATTACGCCGAAAGTTTTGTACGCCTCCTGTACCTGCGCTATCGAGGTGTCGAGTGTGCCCTTCGCCACCTCAAGCGCCGACTGCCAGGGGAACTTGATCCCCGTGAAGGGAATTTCGCCGTAGGCCAGCGCGTAGGCGCCTATGATGGCCAGTATGGGCACAAGCGTCGGGGCCACTCTGCGCCCGGTGACAAACCTGAACACCGCGTAGGCCATGAAAGCGGCTATGCCGACGTTGTAGACGATACTCCAGGCTAAGCTAAGCGGATCCACGGAAAAAAGTGGATTACGGCGCCGCCAAGACAGAGAGAAGAGACTGTAAATGTGAGACAAACTCCGGCTGAACGCCGCGCTCGCTCTCGTAGACGCACTGCATACATGCCCCGTCCCTCTTTAGTTTAAATCTACACTGTCCCGCCTTTATCCCGCTACGCGAGAACGCATAAAGCGGCCTTGCCCTAACGTAAGAGGTTACAAACTCCAGCGGCACTTGAGCATAGACTACAACGCGCCTGATGTGGCAATTGGTAATCCACTTAGACAGCGGACGGCAGTCCCCCGTTGCGTCACATGCCGTACATCGCTCAAGAGCCGTTAAGTCGAGACCTCCAAGGCTTGGAACTATCGCATTCTTTATGTATATCCTAACTGGTAGCTCTATCTCTTTGCCGCACGGTACCTCGAACTTAACCGTATCAATTTTTGCCACCCATCCGGCAACGCTCTTTATAGCAACAATTTTTCTACCGTTACAAGAAACAGGAATTACTCGAACAGGCAATTCCCTCTCAAACTGACAGCTCCATTCCGCAACGACAAGAGGTTCCATATTTAAAAAATAACGATGTTGAGTAGCTTAGTGAGGTTGTCTACAATATACTCAGCATACGAGCGCGCGTACGCCTCACGGTTGCTCCAGGCCGCCGTTGAATATACCAGCAATACGGTGTTTTCTGCTCCTATCTTACTAGCCAGAGGCCTCAGCTTGTACACCTCACCGGTATGGCCACAAAACCGCTTACCCTCAACACATTTAATAAAGGTTGACGGCGCATAATGTGGCACTCTTATGGGCAGCTCGACCTCATGGCCGTTGAACAGCCTTATCCACTTCTCAAATTGACAGCCCTCTCCCAAAATTGTGAACCGTTTTATCCTATTGATAGCTAAGTCGTGAGGTGTGTAGTAGCGCTGACACCTCACTCTCGGCTCTCTGTCTATATGAACTCCAATGACGTACTTAGCAGATGTTGTCATTGTAAGGCGTTGACAAGCTCTTCAGGGCTCCTGAATTTCGAAAGCCAAAATGTCAAATCGGTCCAAGCCTCCCTGTGACGTAACAACTCACTTAAGAGCCTTGGCGAACGTAACAGCTCTAAGACAACATCTAATGTCTCTGGACGCTTGGCAACCTCCCTCAACAACGCCTCAACCTTTGGCAAATAGTCATACAACGAATCTAACGACTCAACGATATTGGCAAAATGCGGTGAGTTAGCTAACATAAGTAGTTCCTTAAGTACTCTCTCAGGCAACTTCCCCAACTCGCTTACCACGTCTATTTTCTGATCTTCTAGCACCGGCATCAACTTTTCGATTTTCCTTTCGTCTATCTTCTCAATTAGCTGCCTTCCTTTTTCTCCCAGTTTCTCCAACTTTTCGGCAACTTTCACAGTCTCTCTAATTTTCAGCACCTCCTCCAGCGGAGGCGGCGCTGGCGTTTGCGGCTGGGGCGGCGGTGGGGATGAGACCTGCGGCTGGGCCTCTCTTGACAGCTCCGGCTCGCGCCGCGGGGGCGGCAGTTCAATAAAGGCTGACAGCGGGCCCAACATTTCACGTAGTTGACCTTCGTCTACATCGAGCCGCAAAATGTTCATAAGCGCCCTCAATTCGCTACGCTTTACATTGGCTCTGAGCACTAACCTCTTCCAAGCTACGAACTGCATTACTGCATCGATGGGATTGTTGAACTCAAATATAACAGCTTTAACTTCGTCATATTTGCCGCAAAGATCGCGGTACGCTTTATAGAACGAATTCCCGTAGAAGATTATATGTTCATCGCTTTTAGGGACGTAAACAAATATCGGTAGATACAGCTTCCGTTTAGCAACGTCCTCAACCGCCAAACGCTCCTGTACAGAAAGATTCGCGTCCCACTCCGTCGGTGTCAAAGCTAGTTGTTCTTTGCAGACGTTGACTTCCTTGTACCGGACAAGTTCTGCTTGAGACATCATATAAAATGTGTGTTTTAAGCTCCTGCGCGGGCGCTACTCCGCCGGGATGACGTATTCGAGGACTTGGGGGTCTATGTTCCAGTTGTACTTGTGCACTAGGAACGTCAAGGCGAGGAGGGCCTTTATAGTCGGCTTGTAGTGGTAGGGCTTGTCGGGCTTGGGCTCCCTCTCGATCAGCCCGGCCTGCTCCAGCGACGCGGCCACCTCTCTGGCCTCTCTGCTGAGCTCCGACTTAGCAACCTCGCTGTACTCCAACAGCTCGCTGGGGATGCTGCCCTTGTACCACTTGATCAAGTGCTCTACCGTGGGGTACTTGAAGACGTCGGCGACCCTGGTGTCGGTTAAGTAGAACCGCGGGTAGAGCGGGGGGTTCATCACGTACTGCATCGAGAGCGACAGCATGAGGGCCACTTCGAGGTCGCTCTCGACGGGGAGGTTCTCACAGTCCACCTCTCTGCCGCAGACCTCCTTCACCACTTTGCCCGCCTCGCGCTCGTAGTAGTCGTACGCCGCCGTGGCGGAGGCCGTCGACGACTGTTGCTGGGGCGGCGGGAGCCACACCGTGATGCGCACAATCCGCACGGAGAAGAAGGCCGCCAGCGCGCGCTCGTCTATGAACAGCGGGACCAGCCAGGTGGGGAAGCACGTGTCGCCGATGCAGCGGTACTCCGGGGGCATTTGCTTCGAGGCTGGGCACACGCCGATCATCAGCGTCATGGCGCGGAGGGTGGGGTCTGCCGCCGCCTCGCCCTGAAATACAAAGGAGGCGAATACGTCTAGGCGAGGCGTTACTACCAATTCGTCGCCGATGTACGCGGCGTATTGGAACCGCGTATGCGTCGGCACGTAGTACTTCATCTCGCCCCTCTTGAAGAGCCACGCCAAGTCGCGGTATTGAAGCCCAAAGACGCACGGCACAAACGTGATGGAGTTCAGTGTGTTGATGTTGAGGCGGTAGCCGGTTATGTTTCCCAGGTTCTTGTCCACCGTGGGGACGTACGGGAAGCAGCCATGCGACAGGTCTATCCTCAATGCGACATACGGAGGGAGCCTGCCCTGCGGCACATAGCTGAGCTGGGCGTATCCGGGAGGAGTGGCAAGGTCGTCCTTCCGCTTAGGCGTCCAAAGCGGGATGTACGGCCTTATTTTATTGCCTTTCTTTAGCTCGGCAAAGGAGACCACATACGGCTTAGTTGGAACTGAAAGTTCAACGCGCGCCCATCCCTTGAAAAACTGATCATCGGTAATCAACGTTGACATAATAAAAACGCATTATGCCACTCCTCCAAATCAGGTATCTGTCAGCGGGCAAAAATTGGCCGCTTTCTAGTACCTGATTTGAAACTACAAGAGAATAGAACGGTTAGAGGCCTCAAACCTCTTTGCCATTTTTACAAGAGTGTGAAAACTCTGTAAAACGCGGCGTTCGCAGTTACATAGGCTTCTACAGCGGGCCCAACTTTGCCAAGAGTTGACCCCACGGCGGATTGGGACATATGCCAATACGCTTTTAACGGCGCCGGCGCCGGTTTGACATATAAAACGTAAAGAGAATATACGACATTCTACTTTCCTCTAACTTCAAATCAGGTATACAACGGCGACCAAATTTTGCCCGCTTTTCTATACCTGATTTGAGGTCGGAGGAGAGTTGAACGCTGTAAATCCCCTTTTGTATGCGTAAGCGAAAAACGGAATTTTCCATGGAAACAAACCTAGATCTCGACGTAGAACGTATTGAGGGCATTGGGCGCATCGTTGGGACCAAGCTCAGGGAGAGGGGATACTACACTGTGAGAGACGTGGCCTACGCCTCAGTGAAGGAGCTGGCCGAGGTCGTCGACAGTGAGGAGAGGGCTCAGCAAATTGTGGAAGAGGCTAGAAAGATGCTTGGCCTCAGCGGTTTTATCACTGCGCTAAAGTTATATGAACAGAGGTTAAAGGCAAAACGCATCTCCACCGGCGTAAGAGCGCTCGACCAGTTACTCCTCGGCGGCGTCGAGACCAGGGCCATCACTGAAATTGTAGGCGAATACGGATCGGGGAAGACTCAGCTTTGCCACCAGCTGGCCGTCATGGTTCAACTGCCGGAGGACAGGGGCGGTCTCAACGCCAAGGCCGTGTACATTGACACAGAGGGCACGTTCCGCCCGGAGCGTGTTGCCCAGATAGCTAAGGCCAGGGGCCTCGATCCCAACCAGGCTCTCAACAACGTATTCTATGCAAAGGCCCTCAGCACCGACCATCAAATGGCGTTAGTGGAGTACGTCAAGCAATTGTTGAAGTCTGAGAACGTTAAGCTAATAGTCGTCGATTCGTTGATTGCCCACTTCCGCGCCGAGTTCCCCGGCAGGGAGAACCTCGCAGAGCGCCAGCAGAAGTTGAATAAGCACATCGCCGACCTCCTCAGGCTGGCCGACGCCTACGACGTAGCCGTCGTTGTCACAAACCAGGTAATGGCTCAGCCAGACGTCTTCTTCGGCAACCCGCTGAGGCCTGCGGGCGGGAACATCCTCGCCCACGGCGCCACCTACAGGCTGTGGCTCCGCAAGTCCAAGGAAAACGTCCGCATCGCCAAGATCTTCGACTCGCCCTACCACCCGGAGGGAGAGGCCTCGTTTCGCATTACCGAGGAGGGTCTCGTCGATTAATTTTTCCGTTTGTCCCTAGGCGCTCATTCTTGATATTTTGTGGACGTTCGCGCCTAGGGACTTCCGCCTCGCCCACACGGCCCTCTTGAGCCGTATGGGGTCATGAGCGGCGGTCGAGCCCAACGGCACGGGGCTCCCACGCGCGGAACCCCCCACCGGGCCGGGGCTTGAAGCAGGGCTCCCATCGCCCCAGGCCCTTAGGAGGAGGTTCCACACCGCCGCCGCGTCACGATGCCACACCTCGCCGCCTACTGAACACCTGCCGCGTCTAGTCTTTTTGCTGTATCTGATTTTTGCCCCGTGGATGGGGCATAGCTTCGACGTGTTCCTTGGATCTACATAAATGATTGGAACGCCATATTCCTTTGCCTTTTCCTCAATTGTCCTCTGCATGCCCCTGAAGGCGGCTTGGTATATCCGGTGGCGTAGCTCGGGGTCTTTGATGTCTTTGATCATGCCCCTGCCTGGGTTTCTGCCGAGCCTCTCCAAGACAATGGCATACTGCCTTTGGCGCGCAGTCTGTACGACGATGTTGGCGATCTTCCGCCGTATGTCCCTCTTCCTCTTGCCCTCCCTCCTCAGCTTCGCCATAGCCCTCTCCATCTGCCTCACGTCGGTAATCCCGGCATCACATCGTTCTTGTACCCGCCTCCTCCGCTCCGCATAGCCGAGGGTTATCCTCTTGACGTTGGTCTCAAGGAGGTAGGCTACATTGTCCACCAACATTGTGACGTTGTTTTCATTCACGTCGACGGGGAGGTAGCCCCTCGGCTCGTATGGCTTAACCTCCCTTCTGAAGATAAAGTAGAAGTAGGCAATGCGCCTCCGGTGGTCGAGCTTCAGCCTGGCCTCAGACCTCAACGACCACCCTCCGTTCACGTGGCGCCAGAAGTGCTTATGGGGTCTCAGCTCCACAGTGACCCAGCCCCTCTTCGTCGAAATCTTGACGGCGGTGCGGCCCTCCGGCTTCCACAGGTGGTCGTCGAGCCATATGGAGACTCTCCGCACCGCTGGCTTGTCGGTGTATGCCTCCCCCCTCTTCTTCTTTGCCAGAAAGCTCTTGACTCTCGCGGAGGCGTCTTGGCAGGCGGTGTAGACGTAGTGGGAGGGAAGGTTGGGGTACTTCTGCCGCATCTCGCGGTACTTCAACGCGTGTAGCTTGGCGTAGCTCGTTATCCCGCGCTCATATGCAAAGTCCACCAGCTCCCTAAGCATTTGCGAGTACTCCTTTTCGATTTCGGCCAACGCGCGGTACGTCCGGTAGCTCAATCGCACACTTGGGACAACGACAGTCCTTACGACGGCACCGTCTTTCTTTTCCTCCTTTCTCCCCTTCTTCGCCATAGAAAAATTCACGTAATATATGTGAGTTTAAGAGCCAGAACGGCTTTCCACTATCTTACAGAGCCAAATCAGGTATAGGAAAGCGGGCAAAATTTGGCCGCCGACAGATACCTGATTTGGGAAAACGATTGGAAAAAAGGCAAAAAACTACACGATAACGTATCTGAGCGGTCTGACGGGGAGGTTGGCCTTCTGTGCCGCCTCTAGGCTGTACTTTAGTAGCACATCATCCACAATCCTCTCGGTGATGCGGTCCTTCAATCTGCAGATGTTGTAGTAGCGGCAGTTGGCATCGCATTTGATGTGTTTAAACGGCACCTCTTTTTCAACGACGTCTCTTATCCATTTTTCAACCCTCTTCACCAATATGTCGGACGCCTTCAAGAAGTACCTCTGTCCTTGTACTTCAAACACCGCATAGGCGTCGGCGTCAACGCCGTTACGCTTAAAAGCGTAGGAATACATGGCCGCTTGCCCCATCTTTTCCATTATAGCCCATATAGAGACGTCTGGGCGGCTTATGTTCTTGTACTCGTAAATGCGAGCGTTGGTCACACAGTCGGGTTTTCCGTGTAGTTCGACGATAACGCCGTCGATCTCTACAGCGGCAACAATTTCCTTCTTCTCTTCACAACCCATGTCGCGTCTAAACCTCTCTTCTGCTATTTTTGCCGCTTCTAACGGCTTTTCGTGCAACCTAATTGGCATCAAGCTTGTCACGGGACATTTCATGAACGTTCCAATTTCAACTACAATCCTCCTCATTTCAACTCTCACTCTTTACCTCTTTATAAGCTTTCCTTACCTCAAGCGACAAATTGCACTGTGAGTTGAAAATTCTTCTAAGAGTGTCCGCGTCCATGTCAAATACTTTTATCCTCTCCTCGCCGGCGCCGCAGTCTACTACCACCACGGCGTCTTCCGATGCCATAGTGAACTTGATGGAACGGAAGTACTTCTCCGCCCTCTTCAACAACGACTCGACGAGAGCGTCGACAGTATAAAGCCGTACTGACTCGTCGCCGGGCGCCCTTGTCCCCCTCAGCGCGTTTATCAGAAGACGCAGGGCCAGCACTTCGGCCAGCTCCGGGTGCTTCTTAAGGAACCTCTTGAGGCCAGGGACGCCCAAGTTGGGGAACGGCGCGCGGTAGAGGATCATGTCCACTGGCTTCTGCACGTCTATGCCGGCCCAGGCGTCCACCGTCGCCGACTGCATGCCCCTCAGCTCTGGAATGAAGCCGTCGCTCAAGATCTTTGTGGAGTAGGTGAGGACTATCGCGTTGTTCTTAGACGCCGCCGCGGCGTAGACCAACATCTGCGCTATGAGGGTCTTGTAGGTGGGTATCATGTGGCGCTTAAGCGTTGAGACGGGCACTGCGCGTGGGTGTAGCACGACCTCTACCGGCCTTTGAATGGGTATGGGCCACTCAACCACCGCCGGCGACTTGAACCCGGCGTTGCGCATAAAGCCCTCGTCGAAGGGGGGCGGGGGCGACATGAGGATAGTGGAAGCCGCGCCTATGAGCCTAGATACGTCGTACTTCTCCACGTAGTACGCCACCTGGGGACACTTCCCCTTTACACCCTCCACCGCGCACTTCGACACGACGCGGCCCGCCGCCATCCGCCTCATCCGCTCAAGCTCCACGAGGGGTTCAGGCATCTCGGCCGCGAGGCCCTGGCTTGTATAGAGAGAGAGCACAGACTCGATAAACGAGTCGGGGTCCCGCGCCGCGCCGGACGGGCCGGACCTGAGCACGGTCGCCGCCGTCTCGTTCCCCTCCTTTGCCAGCCGCCTCAACAGCAGCTTGGCTTGGACGTAGAGCGTGTAGACGTTTATCACCACGCTGTCGATCAAGAGGCGCAGGAAGGTGTACTGCGACTCGTCGAAAATGACGAGGCCGACCTTGGGCAACAGCCCGGAGACGTACATTCTCACGAACATGGCCGACGTCATTACTAAGACGTCTGCGTCTCTCGCCTCCACGTACTGCTGGCCGTAGGGGCACCTCGCCTCGCCCTCAGGGGGGATGAAGGCGTAGGCGTGCTTGTCGCTCCACGTCTTCCACAGCGAGATGTAATAGGCGCCCTGTGGCGGGGGCACCCACGCTGTGACGGGGCCCATGTAGCACTTGAACTTAGAGGCCCTCTCCCTAGACGGCCACTTGGTGCACTCCGCCTTGTCCACTGTCACTCCGTACTGAGGACAACGGAAGTTCCTCATGCCCACCAGCGCCTTGATCCTAAGAGGCGGGTCTCCCACACAGTACTCGTCTATACAGCCGTACTGTCTTTCGACTTGTTTAGCCAGCAAGACGGTGTGCGTAACGTAAACTACTTTGCCCAGCTCTCTAACAAGCTCAGCCGCCGCCATGAGGACGGCCGCCGTCTTCCCGGCGCCCATCGCCGCGACTAACTGTATTACGTCGTACCCCTTCTTGACCCTCTCCACAATCTCTTTGGCCACTTTGTCCTGTCCCGGCCTAGGCGGGGCTGGGACTCTCTCCGGCGGTATCTTGTTATGCCTTAGCCGAAAAAGACTCCACTCCACGAACTAAAATTAAGAGGAAATGGATAGCCGATATGTGGTCAAATCAGGTATAGGAAAGCGAGTGAAAATTGATCGCTTTCTAGTACCTGATTTAGAAAACCACGAGAATTGAAAGCTACTTGTAGCAGTGCGCCTTGGCCAACCTGGCGATCAAGTCGCCCTTTTTTGCGAAATAGTCGAGGATGTCCTTAACGCCCTCTGGGGTGAGGAAGGTCCGAATTTGGTCCTCGCTCAGCGAAGATATCCACTCAAGTAAAACCTCAAACTTAGCTTGAGCCTCCATTGGCTGTGCCACACGAAGTTGTGGCTGAGGCGGCATGGTGGGCTTGGCGGGAGCCGGGGCGGAGGCCTCGCTCATTGGAAGCACAAGCACATTTTTCTCTTGCACCTCTTCCGTCTTCTCTTGTTCTTTCTTAAGTGCAAGTACTGGTTTGGGCATAATAAAAGTGTTGAATCGGCTAGGACATCTGGCCCCTTCCCCACACTAGAAGGTGGAAGTTCTCGTGAGGGCAGAGAGGTTCGGGACCTTGTAGACATTTGAATGGGTTTAGCGCTCATCCAGCGTCAGCGAAACGGCCACATCCGGGGCAGGAGCCACGCCAACAGCCAAGCTATTGCAACTGTGTGAAACACCAACACTATCGACAGTGCAAGGCGGGGCCCGTTGTCCTCCTCCACCGCGCCTGCGAATACGGCATACCACGACGAGAGCGCTATAACCTCCCAGAAGAAAAAGAGCGGCGACCTTGGGTCGGAGGGCACTAGCAAGTGGGATAGGAGCGCTGCAAACACTGAGATCAAATGCCTCAGTGCCACTTTGAAAAAATTAGTTTTCCCTCCCGCAGAGAACCATATTCGTCATATCATGCATTTATTTATATATCGAGTAATCGTTACGGTAACCGTCGTCGTCACAGTTGTAGTAGTCGTTGACGTCACCCACGCGGTGTTGGTCACAGTTCTAGTAGCCGTTGACGTCACCCAGG
>ERZ1684501.22-NODE-22-length-34815-cov-37.813262_pt1 | contig 34815 bp, 47 predicted proteins | sample MGYA00580191_ERZ1684501 | MGnify/ENA primary metagenome ERZ1684501 (study PRJEB41475, sample SAMN08455322) | hot springs metagenome | biome: temperate mixed forest biome [ENVO:01000212]; feature: neutral hot spring [ENVO:00002181]; material: water | place: New... | reverse complement strand
CTGAGCGGGGGCGCCTTCAGCTGGAGAGTGCCCCCCGGCATGGAGGACGTGGCGGCGGACAGCGTGACGAGGGTCAATATCGCACTGGAGGAGAAGAGCCCGGCCCTGGCCTCTAGAGTAGAGGTGAGGCTGGTCTCGGAGCCGCAGTACTCCGTGTGGCGAGGCGCTACCATTTATGGATATGCAATACCGTTGGATTTAGAATGGAGCGATGTTAAAAAGGAGGGATGGTGGAGGCCAAAAAAGCCCTAATTTTTTCGCCTCCGCCTCCCTCTTCCGACGAGCCACACAAGTAGCGGCATAAGCCAGATGTACGCCAGAACGTACGGGAGTAGTTGCGGGTAGAAGGCGGCAACTGGCAAGACTACGTAAAGCAAGAGAAACAGCAAAGCTATGGCGATTTCCCTATCCATGGTAAATAAAACGCGGTGTCTAAAAACTAATAGCCTAACTTGACTAGCCTACGTACTTTGAATTCGCCGTCTTCGATTCTGACAATGGTGATATCGCCTTCGGTTCTTAACGCCGTGTCTATTTCTACATGCTCAATTTCTTTTGCACTCTTCAGAGTTCGTGCTAACGCTAAGAACGAGGAGTGGCCTCCCTCTACATTCAGATCGTCGACGAAAGTTATCCCTACAGGATCTATGACGATCCATGCCTCAGCTATACCGTCGTTAACCGTCCGGTAGGTAACCGGAAACAGGTAAATATTCCCCACTTTTATTGCTTTGATTTTCATGGTTTGCATGAAAAAGTGTGAGTTACTCCTTCGACAGCCGTATTAACGTAGAAATATGCAACACAAACCACGAAAACCCAAAGACAACGAGTGAGGGAAAGAACAACGCAGGGTACAATGGACTGAACATCATTCCTATAATCGATGCTGCTATTCCAATTATTGTCTTCATGACTAAATTTAATGTGTTCGACGAGATACTTGATAGGGCGAGACAATACGGTGTCAGGATCATTTCCCGCAGAGATGAGGAATATCCGCCGCTTCTGCGGAACAGCGAAACTCCGCCCTCATTCTTGTATGCAATAGGCGCGCCGCTCGGCGATCGTTGTTACGTAGCCGTGGTCGGCACACGCGAGCCGTCGCCTCGCGGCTCAGAGCTGGCCTACGCCATCGGCAGAGAGCTGGCCGAGAGGGGCTACAGCGTCGTGACGGGAGGGGCGAGGGGCGTAGACTCCCAGGCATGGGAGGGGGCGCGTAGCGCCGGCGGACACGCCGTCGTTGTTGCTCCATTTCTCTTTGAGAACGGGAGGCCGTGGCGCCGCATTGGGCAAAACGAGACCATGGTGGCCGAGGCCCTGGAGCAGGGCGCTCTTTCGGGCAACTACTGGTTGGCCATGCGCAACCGCATAATTGTCGGCATGGCCGCCGCAGTCGTAATACCTGACGCCAAGTGCAAAGTCGTTGGCGGCGAGTGTAGGAAGGGCGGCTGGGGCACGCGCTACTCTGCGGTATTTGGCGCAAAGATAAGGCGGCCAGTTGTAGTACTGGAGCCGGAAAAGGGCGACCAAGAACGATGGATTGCCTTTCAACATCTAGTGAACCTCGGGGCACTTCCCGTCAAAAATTTAGACGAGGCAATGCGCGTGGTAGAGGACGAGGCCGGCGATCGGTGTGTATACGTTAAAGAGGCCATGGTAGCCGTATAGCATTCAACTCTAGTTGTTTTTCAAATCAGGTATACATCAGCATATAGTCAACACTCGCTGTCTAATACCTGATTTAGTTGAAACGCAAACTAAGAGTGAGGAGTCGGCTAGAGGATTGGTGCCTGCACTTTCAGCCTGGTTTTGACGAAGTTCGGCGGCCTAATCGGCAGGCCCACGTCGAGCGCCCTTGAGACAAGTTCGGCGGCGTATTCTAAGTCGTATCTGATTACGTCTGGCCCGCGGTAGCGGCAGAGCTTGCGGAAGGGACATTTGGAACACCGATATATCTTATGCGGCAAGTTGCCTGCCATGGCCTCTCCCAACCACTTCCTCGCCCTCGCCGCGGCGTCCTTGGGAAGCTCTATCGTGTACCTCTTGCCCTCAACTTGAAAAACTACGTACGCCTTCACTTGTCTGCAACGGCCAGTGCGCTTGCACCACTCCTCAAAGGCAAGGGCGTAGAGGGCGGCCTGCACCCCCTTCTGAATCAGCTTGAAGTAGCTCACCTCGTTCCCTTGCCGCAACGAGAACTCGTACACTTCCACGACGTCCCCGTCGTAGCGGATGCAGTCTGGCTTCGCCGCCAGCAGTACCGGCGTTAGGCCGGGCATTATTAGCTGTATTCCGTCTTTGACACAGCCCATCGACTTGCGGAACTCCTCCTCCTCGACACGCCCCACCTCGCTACGTTCCTCAACACGGGGATGATGAAGTGTGAAAAAGCAACGGCTTGCCCTCCCCGGGTTCAAGATTTTGAGTTTCATGTTAAATACAAAATAAGGTTTAAAAATCAGAACAGCGGTAACTTTAGCGTAGTCCGTAAAGCGTCTTAAAGGCTTTGATTGCACTCGAGGCCTTGTTAAATTTGACGTACCAGAAAAGCACTTCGAAGTCTCTTAGATCCCGCACCACGTCTGTAGCTTTTACTACGTCTTTTACGCGGGGTAGAACTTTCATTAAAATGTACAGACGCATAACGGTCATAACGTCGTATATCTCATCTTTGCTTGCAATAAGGCGTATGAACTCCCAGTACCGCTCGTGAGCTGAGGCATAGGTGTACGCCTTACCGTCATGGAGGTATGCGAGATAGATTCGCCCCCTCTTTTTTACCAGGACATACTTTCCCACCATGAGAAATTTTGCCAATTTCTCATGAGAATAAGAACGCAAACGTTATTAGATGCGCTAACTTCGCCTCCGGGCAGTAGCTCCTATAAGATGGCAATACCGCTTGTTGGCTGGGAGACGTTTCAGTTGCTTTACGACCTTAGGAGGCCCATCCTCAACGCGCTACGGCAGTACGGCCAAATATACATATTCGACGGACGCTACGTCACTAGTTTGATCAAATATGGCAACTACGTCGGGGTAGACAGAGTAGCGGTCGACGCGTTCTTCCTCACACACCTCCCGTTGCTAAGGGGTGGCGAGGAGGTCGGCATGGTGGAGCCGCATCTGTGGATCCTCCTGCGATTCGGCAGGGCTGAAACGTACGAGGTCCGCCGCGTGGCAGACGTAAAGGCGGTCTTCGCCGAAATAAAGCGCATAGTCGAAAACGACGATGCTGTGAAGATAGCCGCGTTGTACATAGAGGCCAGGATTAAGGATCTAGACGAGGAGTTGCTGAAAATAGCGCTTGACAACATAGAGCGCGGCGCGGGCTACCTGAGGGGGCTGATCTCTGACACGATTGCGGCAATGTTGCACTACGCAGACAAAGATGTGTTTCACACGTTTGTTAAACGCCTTAAAGAGCAGTGGAGGCCCATATTGGAGACTCTCGGCGTCAAAGTGGAAGACATAATTGCTGCAGAAGCTAAAGAGGCGGCGAAAGCGGGTAATCAAGCTGTCGCTGAAAAACTAGAGGTGTTGGATGACCTGAGGGAAGAATTACATTAACATTTCTTTTTCCCTTTCTTAAAGCTCAACCACCTCGTGTTCTGAAACGACGAGCGTCTTCGACGGCGAAGCCGCAGAGCCCAACAACGTGTAGTACTGGCGCAAGGTCGCGAGCCACTCGGGCTCCTTCACGGCGTAGCCCTTTAGCGCAGCGTCGTTAGTAAGCAGGATGAGCCTCATCAGCTCTGGATGTATGCCCCTCTTAGATCCAGCTGGCACGATGTCGACGATGTTTTTCGGCAGTTCTCTGGCACCTTCTTCCAACTTTTCCAACCTTTTCTTGGAACGGTACAGCCTCAGGCGCCTCTGCGGCCGCATACGTCTCTTAATCGAGACGGTTCCGGCGGCCAGGCCGGTCAGCCCCAGGACGGCCTCGGGTGCTTGAAACGACAACGCAGAGAGAAAGGCCGCAATGGCGCTCAGGCCAATGAACAACAGAAGGGCCCTCTGGTCGCGGATGAGAAGGGAGCCGGCTACGGCTAGAAAGCCTATTCCAGATGCCAAAACGGCTCCTATCACGGTAAATTTTGAACATGCGATGTTTCGAAAAGATCGCGGTTAACGGCAACGTCATTACATGTTCCAATTTGCTACAGTGTGGCGCTGTAAGAGCGTTGAGGGAGAGGGGGAGAGTCGCCGTTTTGAGGCCTGACGGCTTTGTCGAATTCTACGAGGCAGTGGACAAAGGAAATGTGGTGTGTTTGAAGAAGATCGGGCTTGGCAATGAGTATATGATCGGCGAAGGCGATGTGGTAGTAGCTAAGGCGTGGATCGATGCCGACTATTGGCGCGAGCTACAGGGCAGAGGCGTCCGCGCCTTGGTTATGCCAGTTTTTTCTAGCTCAAAGTAGCGTCAATGCCACGTATGCCCAATACCCAGCGGCTAGATAGACGAGGTAGGGGATTCCGTACTTGGCCTTTATCCACTCCTCCCGTGGGGGCTCCGGCGGCTTGTAGCGCTCCATGTCTTTCTCTTCACCTACGATGTATTTAAAGGCGGTGCCTCTCGCCAAGGCCTCTTCATATTCCGCCCTTGAGATACACACGTGCGTTAGCCTCTCGACGAGCGACATCTTGCAGGGCTTGCCCCTATTCTTGTAGTAGAGCCACAGGGCCGTTGCGGGGAGGAGCACCGCGCTGGCTATTACGACCACAAAGGCTGTTGGGAGAAAGGGCAACGGCGGCGGCGCCGTGGAGACGGCGGCTAGGGCGAGGGAGTCCGCGTAGCCTGCGCCCAGCACCCTCATAAACAAGGCCAGGAGTATCCCAGCCGCCAGAGAGATGTAGTAAAAGGGATTCCCCCAGTTCGCCCACGCCAAAAAAGCCGCGGGGAGGGCCATGGCCACAAAAAGCCAGACATCTACTTCTCTAGTCTTCAAGTCTTGCCACGCCGCTATAGACAGGAGCGCGCCCAGGGCGAGCTCGGCAAAGGGAGAAAAAGACGTCATTCTTTACAACGGGAGTCGGAATTGTTGATGCAGAATATGGCGTGGAGGCCGTAGTCGCCTGGCCCGGCCTCCAATATCTCAAGGATCCAGTGAAACGGCCACCATGGAGCGCGGCAAACGGCGTAGTCGTCCTTTAGCTCACACGAGCCGCCATGCCTCTTAATGATGTTGATGCGCGTATCCCAGAACTCTTCTTTTGTTTTCGTACTTCTCATAAGAAAAGTAATCAACCGGTCTCGCGGAGTTGTATGCACCTCCCATAGTCACTACATTCGAATCAGGTACTAGAAAGCGGTCAATTTTTGCCCGCTGACAGATACCTGATTTGGGAAGGCGAGATAGTTTGACAGCGGATACCTAATTACAAGCGTCCTGTGAACTGCCGTCTTCATGGAAAAGGAAAAACATGTAGACTAGTCAGAGCACAGTCACCGAGGTAAAATCACACGTGTATCAACTATGGATTTTAATATGGAGCCTCTGCGGGGAGGCGACTGTGAGCCGCAGGGGGCCCAGCCCCGCGGGCCGCCTGATCGGTGAGGCCCCAAGGGTGGGGGCCCGGTTCCGACAGTCGGTGAGCGGTGATCGGGGGCAGTGGGATGCGGGGAAGCGGGGCACACGTCCCCCTACCATACGTAAGATCGAGAACTCGAATGGGCGTAAGGACGTTGATGCCGGCTTTAACGAGAAGCGATAAAACAATGCGAGAGGGGCGGCCGGGATTGAGGCACTCCATGTCAAACGATTTTTCTCATGGAGGTCGAATATGTAACAATCCCAAAGTATATAGCCGTTAGGACATATCCATCGATTGTCGGTAAAGTTGCTGTACTGGAGCCGGATTTGCCCGTTGGAGAAAGGCTGAAAATCGGCTGTCAACTGAGGCGGTTGGGATATAAGCTAATACACGAGATTAACAACGAGAAAGTGTCGAAATTCCTAGATGCGTTATGTGGAATGGTACCGTTGGACGACGTGGAATGGATGGACTTAGACGACTTGGAGCTGGATACCTACCTAAAATGTGAAAGGCCACACCCAGTGATGGGATGCTCCTTTATCTACTTTAGCGAGGCCACTGCGTATCAGTGCGGCAGTAGCATTGCGTTTGAGGCAAAACTACCAAACGGCCGTTTTGTTTGGTACAACGACATAAGGAACGTCTTTGCGTCAGAGCCGCCCTACGGCAGGCCGCTCAACAACACAGCCTTTATCTGGATGGCGTTGGCAATGAACGACAGCCTCGCGGCATATGACAGATACTATGTTATGCTTGACGTATTAGATCGTAGGTTGGGGGTGAGGCTATACGTAGACCCCCACGGCAATGTAATTAGTTCAGAAGTTCACGCCTTCTAATTTTATCATTTTTTCTATTTATATCTGCCTAGTTTCCGTACAGTCGTATTTCTTCATGGTACTAGTGATAAAAACAGACCCAAACGGGCTTCCGTTACGTCAATACGCCGCTCCAGCCATTATGTTTTCTCTGGCCGCGATTAGGGCAATGGGTGCAGACGTCGAAGATACAATCATATGGAGGCGCCACCCAGATTTGGCCTTTGTATGCACCAGAGTTGAGGATGGAGATGTAGTGTTAAACGCGGAGCGGCCGTACTGTAGGCGGGGAGTCGTAGAGTGGCTAGACGGCGTGGACCCCTTCGAGGCATCTGCAAAGCTGGCTCGCTATTCTGCGGAATACGACTCAGTCGGCTTGTTAATTAGGGCAAGCGGTCCAGATGTAATCTTAGAGGCTACGGTTTACGCTCCAAGCACCGCCAATCTCTTGAAGCTTCCGCCGGTTGATGCTACAATTGACATCGAATATTTCGGCGACGTGAAGATAGAGACGTTTTACGATCTGTTCAAACATAGTTACGAGAATTACGTCGAATTTGTAAGAAGTCTCGCAGAGGAGCTTGAGCCAGTTGAGCTTGAGATCGACGGAAGGCGCACCTCGTTGCTTCCGACTTACTTCATCGAGCGAATAGACGCATTAAAAGACGTAGACGACTACCGCGACATCACGCACACCGTGCCTCTCCACAGACATAAGTTCGTGGACAGCATTATCTCAGACGTCATATGGCGGTTTAAGCCAAGGCGACAGGTAGACATCCAGTCGATATGGAACAACGTCTACGAGACAGTAAGGAGGGCGTTTACGTGGGTCGGCGATTTGCTGTTGCCGAAGGGCCCAGAGGCTTACGACGAGTTTGTTTCACACGTCGTTGACATAGTGTTGAGGAGGGGCGCAACGCCTTAGGACGTTTTTTCAGTAGGTTGAGTGGGAAAAATTACGACTTTTGAAACAGCGCCTCCTCAATACGCGGCTTTAAGAACCTGTAGACGTACATCGGATCTTCTCTATAGAGCAACTCCAACAGTCCCAATTTGCCCACCGGGCAGTTGACCTCGACCTTTCTCACGTCTTCTAGCCGCCCAAACCAACAACTATTTTCGATACAGTGCACGTCCATCTCCGCTAGTACGTCTCTTACGACATGTACCGCGTCAACTCCCAGGTTCTCTAGGCGCAACATAAGGCCCATAAGGCTGGCCGTGGAGAGTCCGTACTGTACTGACGACAGCAACATGGCGTCTCCAATTGCGGCAGAGAGGAAGAGCCAGTAGTCCCACCTGTCGCTTCTGACGACCGTGTCCAGTAGCGGCTGTACGTGCTGCAACGCGGCTCTAAATGCGTCTCCGTGGTCCCTCGCCTTGGGCCACGACACGGTGGTTGCTATGATTTCAGGGAGCCGGTCGACGCCTACAGTGCACTTGAGAGTCTTGCCGTCGACCGCAGCGTTTGGGCAATACTGCTGATGTAAATACTGCCTTAGGCTTTCTCCCGGCTCACGTCTGTACAGGTATACAATCTGTTTTTTACAGCGTCCCAGCTCTATCACTACGTCGCCGAATTCATTCACGAACAGCGATGCCTCGCTTCCGTGGCACTGCCTGTGGTCCTTCTTCGATACGATCATTTCCTTTAGGGTGAATCGCGGGTCGATTTCGTCCCATATGAGCGCCAGATATACGGGGTCCCTTTTCATCATGTCAACGATCAGCTCGCCGATGTTGACGGTGAACTGCATAAACGGCTTAACGACGTACTTATACGTAATGTAGTCCCGCTCCTTTAGCCTTCTTATATGTTCGGGCAGGAAGAAAGAGCCGCCGAGCGCCTCTTCTACAAAGTCTTTGCAACCCCGCTTGCAGAAATAGTGACTATCCAAGAAGGTTGGTATTGCGGCTACTTTGGACATTAGATCTTGAATTTCTACCTCCATGAAAAATGAAACTGCCCTTAGAAGGGGATCGTCTATTTCCGCTCCATCTTCGGAAAGGGGGTCAAACTCTGTGAGTTCAAAAGACCCCCTCAAGTGGACGTCAACAAAGACGGCGGTGTGAACACAGGGTGTTCTGCGATCTGTTCAAACGTGGTTAAGAGAGCCGTGTCTAATTTGTGAGGAGTCTAGAAGAGCTCGAGTTCATTAGTGCTGAGGTGAGAGAAAGCCACGTAGGGCTACTGCCTGCCGTTTTCACCGAGCGAACAGGGCAGCGTTGGAAAAAACCTATTGCTGTGGTTTCTTGAACAACTCTTCCTCAATATACGGCCTCATGAACCTATAAACATACTCGGGATCCTCCTTATACAATGCGCTCAACACGCCGATCATTCCCACCTTTTCGATGGGACACTCAAGCCTAACTAACCTATGATTTGCTCCTCTTCCAATGTCGCAGGCTGTTTCGTAGCACATGGGGCGCATGTCGGCAAGCGCTCTGTGGTAGATCGGAATGGCCTTAAGCCCCAGATCCTCCTCAAGGACTGCAAGCAGGCCCTCGAAGGTGAATCTTGATAAGCCGTATTTAACCGAGAGGAGGTACATGACAAAGCCGACGGCGTCCCACAGGAACCAAAGGTCAGTCCACCTGTCGCTTTTTATCACGGCCTCCAACATCGGCTCTACCACTTTCAACGCCGAGTCGAGTAGCTCATGGTCTTGCCTCCGGGGGCACGCTGCAACGATGACCTCGGGGAGGAGGTTTATGTCGATGGTACATGCGATGACGTTTCCCTCTTCGGCGTTGGGGCAGTACCGCGCGCGGAGGCGCTCCCTCAGCTGTGAGCCCGGCGCTTTCCTATACGTGTACGGAATCTCCTTTTTACAGTGGCCATATTCTATTGTAACATCTCCGTGCTTGTTTATTCTAAGAGTTGCCTGGCCGTTCAAGATACACTGCCTGTGTCCCTCCTTCGACAGCATCATATCTCTGAGACCGGATCTTACGTAGTAGGTTAGCTCGTTCCATATAAGCGCTAAGTAGACGGCGTCAATCTCCATCAGCTTGGCTATAAGCTGGCCGTAGTTCGCCATAGTTTGAAGATAGGGCTTGACCACGTACTTATAGGTTACGTAGTCCCCCTCCTTCAGTAGCCTCCAGTGTCGAGCCGGCAATCTCAAGTCGGCAACCTCTTTAAGGAAGTCCTCACAGCCGTATTTACAGAAGTAGTGCCTCCCGAGGAAAGGCGGTATGCTCTTTATTCTTTCCATTAGTTCTCCTATTTCGGGCCCTATTTCCATGAAAAACGACATATTTACCATGGAAAGGAAGATTGTAGAAGACCTCAGTTGTAGATATGTGATCGGAAGGAAATTAGTAACGTTCTGCAAATCACACAGTTACTACGTCTTTGACGAATTTGATTTAGAGTTTATGCGGTGGGGTATACCATTGATAAGCGTCGAAGAGCCAGACTTTAAGCATGACGGAGTGGTAACCGAGCCGTTCAGGGGCATGTTGGTGCAGTATCAAGTTGACGGACTTAAAATCATAGAGGCCGAAGTAGACGGCAGAAGGATCGTCAAAGTTGAGGGACCCAGGGGGTTTGTAGTTGAAAGAGTTTGGCCACACGACGAAAGGAGAGCAGCCGCCTCGCTCGCTAGGCGCATCAACCTGCTCTTATCGGTGCCATTAGAGCGTGCCGTGGAGGTAGCCGTTCAAGTCGTTTGCAAAGAGGATGAGGAGTGTAGGTTCGGCGCCAGGAGGTGGCTTACGCTGATCAATGTGTGGATGCCAGATCCACCGATTGTGCTAAAGTACAACAAAGATGTAGAGTACTACAGGCGCGAGGTAGACGAGATGTTCAAAGTCTGGCGACTGAAGGATCCCGATTTTGGTAGCACAATCATAGTGTCGTTACCAGCGGTGTGTAAAAGATATTTTATAACGTTGAAAGGGGGCGACACGGCATGGGGCCTGATGTGCACGGCCAACAAGTACGCCCACAACGCGGATGCTCCAACAATAGCTAGGGCTGGCAATATCTATCTCACCCCAGAGCCACTGTATATCACTGCGTATATTGAGAAGGATGAGCTAAAGTGTATGGACGTTGGCAGAGAGTGTATAAAAGTCATAGAGGAAGGCGCCGAAGAGAGGGGACTTGCCGCAGAGGAGTTTGTTGGGCCTTGGCGAGTGCGTGTAGTAGAGACAAGCGTGTATAAGGCATACTACATAGATGACTTCAAGTTGCTTTACGTCGACGTAAACGGACGCGCTATAAAGCTGAAGATACCGTCCAGCCTCAGCGATGTAAGAGACCTCGTGGCTAGGCTTATTGTGAGCCTTGATGAAGTGTCGAGGAAGGCGCTTTTAAACGCGTTAGAGCACACGGCAGGATGTGCACCGTGGCACTTAAGGCTTTAAATTCTTTTTTCTCTTCCGACGGTCTTCAAACAGCGGATAGGCGGTCTTCAGCTTTTTCGAGCCAGTTACTAGAAAGCGGTCAGCCGCTAGCCGCCGTCTTACGCCTGACATAGGGCTAGATAGTCGAAAACGGTCATGCTCCAAATATGGCGTAAAAAACTCGTCGGGAATTTTCTTGACGGGAAAATTCTCGGTGAGAAATTTCCCGGTGGGAAATTTCCCGACGAAAAAGTTCCGATATATCGGAAAAAATACGTCGGGAAAATTCTCGGTGGGAAAATTCCCGGCGAGTTTGTTCCGACCTATCGGAAAAATTTCGACGGGAAAATTCCCGGCGGGAATTTTCCCGGTGAGAAAATTCCTGTCGGGAAAATTCCCGGCGAGTTTTTTCCGGGGCCGCTGGAACAAAGACGGCGAGAAAATTCTCGGCGAGAATTTTCCCGCCGGGAAATTCCCGTCGAAATTGTTCCAACCGTTCAATTGTCTTCCAACCCCAAATCAGGTACTAGAAAGCGACTGAAATTTGCTCGCTTTTCTATACCTGATTTGACTCCGCAAGAACGTTTTGGCCGTGTATATATTACACAGATCGTGTCGGCATTAACAGAGTGTGGACTACCCACGCGCCGTATCTCGGCGGCTTCGGCCGGCGCTACGTGTCGGGCAACTCCGCCAACACGTCCTTAAGCGTCCGCCTCATGTTGTCGAGCGCGTATTCGATGCCCTCCATCAGCGCGTCGAACTTGGCCTCCGCCACGTCCGGGTCTTTGAACAGCGCAGAGCGGAAATCTCTCTTCGCCGCCTTCAGGCCGGAGAAGACGGCCTCAATCTGGCCGATCACCTCCTTAATCACCTCTTTTGCCTTTTTGAGGGCCTCGCCCCAGGACAGCCACGGCGCAGTTGCCACCAACCTCCCCGCCAGCGCGACGACGTCCTTCCCCACGTAGACCGTCCTCTGGAGCCACCTCCTAACGCCGGTGGCCGCGGCGACGAACTTGGCACGGACGTACACCGTGATGTAGCCGTATTCGTACTTGCCGAACTGCGATACCCTCACACCGCGCCAGAGGTACAACGCTCCCCATTCGAACCTCCACGTCCTCACGATCCCGCCGTATTCGAGCTTAATCACGATAAAAAGTACTGGAGTTACCAACACGTTATGTCCGCCGTATAAGAAGAGCCTTTGGCGCGCCGATGCGCCGTGCAAGAAGACTCAACTAACGGCGGTTAAGAAGGGGAAACGTGAATTGGCGACGCTGATAAGTCGTATAAGAAGGGAGGTTGACGTAATCACAGAGAACTATAAGGGCCTTTGAAGACGGCGGCGTCTAGCGTTGATGGCACTAAGCCGCTTTCAACGTCGCGGCTTGCTCGCTTTCCGAAATCAGGTATAGGAAACCGAGCAAATTTTGGTCGCTTTCTAGTACCTGATTTGAAAAAGCAGGATAGTTGAAAGCCGGAATTCTCTCTTAGGGCGCTTGCGGCGTAGGCGCGGTCAGCCTCTTGGCTATCTCGTCGGCGCGGCCGAGGTAGACGGTCCTTTGCAGCCACCCCTTGGACCTCGACTTTATGTACACCGTAAGGTAGACGTACTCGTAGCGGCCGAACTGCGACTCCCTTGCCGCCTTCCACAGGTAGAGCGCCCCCCACTCGAACTTCCAGGCTTTAATCAGCCCCTTGTACTTTAGCTCGATCACGTAAAATGAGGCGATGCGCGGCAGATGTGTACAGTCGTCGTGTAAGAATAGTGTGGTAAATGTATTACACCCTCACGTGTCGATGTGCAAGATAAAAACGGGTTAACTTTGCCTGATATCTGCCGTGTAAGATGGAAGACGGCGCCTGCATGCAACAGCTCTTATGGCAGAGTGCCAGAGTTCTTGCAAGGCCGGACCTTATCGGCCACGGTGGAGCGGCCGGAAAAACTACAGAGTTAGAGTCAAGACGGCGTTTTCGTTGTCAACATACACGGGAGCTACGACGGCGTCGTTAATCGTCCGCGCTTTAGCAAAGCCAGCAGTGAGGCGAGGCACGTACCGTCTCTCGACTACAGTCAGCGATGCGCGGTCGGCTATGGCGACTACGTTGTCGTAAAGCGAGACCAGATAGTCGCCTACGGTAGCAATACTGCGTGCCAGCTTTACGCTAAACGTCTTTTCTCTAAGTGAGGCGTCGAGGGCTACAACTCCGCTAAGGGCGGAGATGTATAAGAGGTCGTCGGTAGGCAAGATGTAGTATGCAACGCCAAGGCTTTTATCTATCTTATAAACCGGCTTGAGTTTACCGCCGTCAAGAATGTATAATTCTGACTCGCCTAAGACGTAGACAACTCCATCTTTCACGGCGACGTCTCTAACCCCCTTAAGCTTTATGCGAGCGATGAGGTTTAAATTGTCGTCGTATATTGACAAGGCATTCTCCGTCGTAACGTACAACAACTTGCCATCTGTGTCTGCATGAACTCCAAGCATAGGAACCCTCTTCACTTCATGCAACTCCTTAAACATAATTCCGTAGTAGCCAAACGTGTACAGCCTATCGGCGTAGTACAAGCAGTCGTATAACCAGCCGTAGTCAACTGCTGTGTACACTCTATCATCGACCTCTGCCGCTGAGCCGCGGATCCATTTGCCTACATACGTTATTCGAGGAGAGGTACAGATGCCATACACGGTAATCGACTTCCGTTGAATTTTTACCTCCATGAAAAACGATGTTATTTCAAGCGGTCAGGAAAAAAGTGGAATTGGGACAAGGAACGCAAGCTGTGCCAAAAGGAGCGGTAGTGGAAGCGCTGGGGCGTAGCCGCACCTCTGGACGATCCGCACCGTGGCCAGCAGCCCGGCGTAAATGGCGAGTGCGGCGAGGGGCGCCTTGGCGGGGCCGGCGGCCGCGACCGTAGCGGCGTACCACAGAAAGTCAGCAAAGCCAAGCCTAAAGGTCTTGAAGCTCGCCGTCAGCTCAATAGTGGCGTCGTTGAACACAACCAAGCCAAAGTATAGCCTCGACTTGTAGACCATCACTACATCTACCAAGGAAACTATAGGCGCTACGAAGAGGAACGCGGGTCCCATGTTTGCGCCAAACATGCCCCCGAGCACTGAGGCGCTAGTGAATACAAAGCGGTAAAACAGCGGTACTGTGAACAAGAGCACGTAGGGAAGTACGCCGAAGTGGGCTATGGTATCGGCCAACATCCACGCCGCAGTAACGGCGGCTGTGAGTCTTGCGACGCGGGCAAGCGCCCTTGAGCGCCTCATCAGCGCCACTAAGCTTACGCCCGTCAACAGCAGGACGGCAAGGGCGTGCGGAAGTGTGTCAAACCGCGCCACGCTGTAGAGCCAGCCCGCAAGCGAGCCAAACGCGGCGGAGATAATCACAGGCTTTGCTAAATCGGCATAGTCCACCATGTCAAAAACATAGCCTTTGAGAGGCGTTAGAGGAAGTCTCCCGCCGCAAAGGGCCCGCCGGGTTCGGCGAATACGACCACCACGCCCTCAGGCAGGCTCACGGCCGCGGTGCCAAGCACGTCGGCTGTAGCCCTCAACAGCGTAACGAAGAGATGTATCGGGAGGTCGAGCGACGTCAACACGCCGACTTTCGCGTCGCACCTGTCCTCCAGCTTCTGCACGTATTCGGCATAGGCGAGGTCTAGGTCTATGTTGTCCCTTTTGTCAACGTCTACGCTTATTAGACACGCCTCATGGCCCTTAAGACGCGTCTTGTTAACACGAAGTTTTAACATGCCAAAAATACTTGTTAACCCAGATGCCATCGTGGCAATTGAAATTTATGGGGAGAAGATTGAAGTGGTAACTACGATAATGAGGAGTTACACAGGTACAGACATAGAAGTTGTAGAATTGTTTGGCCGCAAGTGGTTTGCAGTCGAGGAAAAGCCACGTCCTAAACCCAAGGAAGATTTACCCCTTATTTAAAATTCAGATATAACGGATAGTTACTGACACTTTTTATACCTGTTTTGTCTACTTTTAACGTGGAGCCGCCGAGGGCGCGCGGGCGGCTGGCCCCCGCCCCCGCAGACCCCGAGCCGGGGTTCGGCGAGGAGCCCCTCGGCCCGCCCAGTGAAGCGGCTCCGGGGCCAACTATTTTTACATGGAGGTAAACGTCCTAATAAAACCAGTCGTAAATCTATTGTTAGACGGCAGAATAAACATTGGTAGTCGGTACGATTTTGGACGTATTGTAACATTTGCTGTTGACGACAGGGGAGAGATCTACATGGTGTACAGCGTACAAGACGTCGATGAGCTCATCAGACTTCATGAACGTGTGGCATCAAAGCCCCAGCGTTTGGAGCCAATAGAGGCAGAGGTAGAGATACCGCCAAACGTGATTCAATTTCTCGCAGGCGCTAAGCCCAAGACTATAAAGATCCCGGCGAGAGAGATTTCCGTCGATTTGGTGACTAAGGAGAATTTGCGCGACGTCCTTATCAAAAATGCCAAGCCTACGATGTTGACGTGGGGCCTGGCGATGTTGTTAGTGGCGCCGTATGCCACAGCCAATATTCTACTCTGCGACGAAGTTGGCATTATCGAAATTAAGGGTGGATATGCCGACTACTGCCGCATTGGGGGCAGGGTGTTTGTGCGGCCGCCTGGCCCCCTTTGGTACGAGGTTCCGCCAGAAGTGTGGCAAAAGGTGTCAAAACATATCAGTCTTAAAATAGAGGAGGTGTGTGTTGGCGAAATTGAGCCATTACGCGCCGAATTGGGTCTCGAAGTAGAGCCAGAAACGCTCGCCAAATACATTGCACAGAGGTTGAGCATCACGGGCGAATACATTGGCAGAGCCTCAGAAGTTAGATACCTAACTGACGAAAAGTGGCTCTATTGTGGATACGCCAAGTACTCAAGCGCATATGCGGCTAAGCCGCAGAACGGCCGCATTACGTTTGGCAAATTTGACGTCATATGCGTCAGGGGAGGGTGTTATGCATGGAAAGTCGGCGAATTTGACGCAGACGCCCCAGACGAAGCCGTTATTGATTGTCTAGATAGTGAAGCTTGCAAGCCGTCGTTTGTAGATACGATGCCAGAGCCGAGGCGCAGTAGGCTCTACGACTTGTTGGAGCGGCGATTGCAATGGTACTTCGAACACGAGTGGGGCCCCGGCGTCATATGCCGGTTCCCGCTTGAGGTCGTTAAACGCGTCTTAGGTCCCGTTGAGAGCTATGAAGAGGCGGAAAAGATGTGGGAACAAATACTAGAAGAGAGGGAAAGAAAGCGGGAGGAAGAGGCGAGGCTGGCTAGGCAGTACATAGAAGAGAAGAAAAAGGAGGTGGTAGAGGAAGTAAGCAAGTTGCTAGAGGGTTTGCCAGTAAAGGTGGCCGTCGGCAAATACGTCTACGTAAAGCCGACAAGGAAACTTACTGAAGAAGAGCGGCGAAAAGTTAACGAAATGTTGCGCCCATACGGCTTTCGCTACAATCCGCGTGGATTGTGGGTGTTTAAATCTCTTTAGTTTTTTATCTATATCATACTTGTAGAAAACCGATGCATAAAAAGTAGTGGAAACTCGGTGTGGAAAAATTACTGATTATATACTCAAAATGTCGGTTATTGCCGACCTCTTCCTCGTCTTACAGGGTAAAGGCTTTCGCTTGGACGAGGGTTTGAAACCTCACGGAAACTTGGCCATGGACAGCCACAGAGACGTCGAGAAAGCAATATTTGTTACGGAACCGACCTTTGGTGTATAATCTGAAAAGACCGATTATTCGGGCATTGTACCGTTTAACGCAAAGTAGGCAAGCCTTATTGCATCACTATTTTTCACATTTAGCGTTTTGTTGATGAGCCCCGCCAACTCCTCTACGTCGTCTCTCAGAGTTGTGGCAAATGAAACAGACTTGTTCCGCCGGGAGACCTTTACGTAGGTTACCTCGATTGTGCTATACCTATAGACCTTGAAGTCTCCCACCCTCAACACGTCGATCCACTCGGAAAACAGGCGCGGCGAGGCTCTTAGGCCGTTTTCTTCGACAAACCTCTTGACGCGTTGTACAATGCGTTCAAACGTTGCCTTAGATGCGTTGAAGTAGTAGCTTTCTACTGTAGCTTTATCGAAGTTTACGACGGCAAAGCCGCCGTATCGAATGCCCATTTGAGCACTGCACAGAAACGCCTCCTTCAAGCCGGCGTCGTTTACGCTTGTGAAGAGCTTGCACAGTGAGGACGAATATGTTAAGGAACCTTGCGCTACAACCTCGTCTGAAACATATCTCTTCGCCAGCTCTAGGGTGTTAGCAAGCCCAATTTTTGCGGCCAGTTCCCAGAAGTTTGGAACAAGTTTAATCAGACAACGAACATCGCGTACACACTGCCTTGGCGTCGGCGGAAATACTACTGTAGTTGTGTTTAGACTTTCCACCTTCATGAAAAAAGGAGGTTGTTGAGAGGCGCTACTAGATCTTTAGAAGCTCTTCCAGCCTCTGCCTTATCTCGGCCAGCCTTTGTTCACACTCCTTGACCCTCTTCTCCACCTCCGTGTGTGGCACAAACCACTCGATCTTCGGCTCGCCGAAGATTAGCCTACCCCCCTCGACGCTGGCCTCCACAGATATGCGGACAATGTCGAGCTTGCCCACCCCCATGGAGACGAGGCGCTCGTAGATCTTCTTGTTAAGCTCAGAGGTCGCTCTTATGATCTCCTCCTTGGGCACAACGCCGCCGAATACCGCGAAGGCAGTCCTCCTAAGCTTGTCGGCGAACCTCGCCGCGATGACTACGCCCGTCCTAATCTCGTACCTATTGGGGGCCTTTAAGAGGTGGCCGCCGTACAGCTCCACGCTCTCCTGAGCCTTCTCAATGTCCCGCTGTACGTTCTCTTCTGGAGCCCAGGACATGGAAAAAGATGGAACTATCACTCACGTTGGTCTGAGTAAAATAGTGTAAGGAGCAAAACGGTGGTAATGTCGTACATTTTATTTATTGTAGTACTCGTAGATCAAGGCGAAAACAATAGTGAATCTAACAGCGATATTTTGTACGGCGATGCGATACTCTGCCTTACCATACAACTGAGGCCCTTGTCCCTCAGGTCGGGAAGGGGGTCAGACTTTAGAGTGAGGGTAGAATGTATTTTTCATGTCGGTAGAGTGTTTAGACGTTTACGCAGTGCGTCTACCGGACAGGTGTGTGATAGAGGACGTGTTTCCAGGAATTTTGACGGTTGGTCGAGACAGCTTTGAACACGTCAATTGGCATGAGTCAAAGCTGATTTCAGGATTGGAAATCAGCGAAATATTAAGAAAGATGTGTGAAAACTGCGTAGCGACGATTGTCCTAATGCCCATTGTGACAAATTACGACTACTATGCGCTCTTGTTAAACGATGTAATTTACGTCGCTCACTATACGGAGTGTGGACCAGAGGCATGTGACGTTAAAATAGTGGCAAAGTGCCGCGAGCCGCGGGAATGTATACGCGAGCTGAAGCCCAAATTGACGCCAGAAGAGTACGCCTCGGTAAGAGAGGTGTTGTACAAAGCCTCGAAGTGCATTAAAGAACTTAAAGAGGCGGGCGCGCCTATAGAAAGAGAGGTCGCCTACTACAAGGACGGCAAAGTAGTTATGATCTAAGGCGTATAGACCGCGCAAACACGTTATAGACGACACACAGGCGTTTTTTCCCAACTCTTTAAAGCCTCCAGCTCGACTGTTGTAAAAGGTGTAACGAGCTAGAGGTAGAAGGTGGTTTTGCAACTCTCACATGTATTGACTGGGGCATAATAACTAATTTGTATGCGCGTTTCAACACTTGCTTTTACGTGAAGTTGTTAATCAAATCGGACCGTAGCGTCGCAACTGCCCCAAGGGAGGCGCCGGCAATACTTCCGGTGGAGTTACAAGCCGAAGAGCGACGAGATGTTGTACATCGGAGCGAGGTGGACAGGCTTGTAGACGTCGTGGTTAGAGGCCTCGACGCCGGCGGCGGGACGAGAGTCCTCCTGGTGGGTCCGCCCGGCAGCGGAAAGTCGACCCTAGTGGAGCAAGCGTTGCGCTCACAGGGCCTTAGGGCCGCCGCCGAGAGGCGCGGCCTGCACTACATAGGGGTCAAAGCCGAATACGACTTAGGCTCTCTGAACGTCGTGTTAGTAGACCACACGGGGAGGGTCGAAAGGCTGAGGGGGGCCGCCTGGGCCGACCTCTACAGCCGGCTGAGGGAGGTTTGCGCGGGGCATCCGTTTTTAGTCGCCGCATTAGACGGCGTAGACAAGCTGAGGCCGGAGGTTGTGCCTTTGGCGTTGGACTGGTTCGGCGAGTGGGTCGGAGAGGCCGCCTCTGCGTGTAAGGCGCAGGCCGTTGCCGTGGCGGCGGTGGGCATGAGGACGTTTGAGGCCGTGGCGTACGACAGGCGGGGGACGTGGCTCGCCAACTACGCCGTCTACTACGTCCTGGGCCTCTCCTACAGAGACTTCTCCGCCTTGTTCAAGGCCTGGGTTAAAGACTCGGCGGCGTGGAAGAGGAGGGGCGGACCCGGCGACTACGACGCTTGGCGCCTCACTGGAGGGATTCCCACGTACTTTGAGGTGCTGGTCGAGGATGTGCTCAGCGGCAGAGAGTTCGACAAGTGGACGTTCTTGTGGCATCTGGCAGAGGACTTCGGCATTCCTGAGATTGTCCGTAGGCTGGGCTCGGCAGACGCGCTACGGAAGGCCTTGAAAGATCCCGACCTCCTCGACAAGCCCGACTACGCCGGCCTCCGCAGACTCCTCCTCGAAAGCGGCGTCGTAGTGCGCTTTGAAAGCCCAGACCGATTGTTCACCGAAGTGGACAGGAGATATGCGGGAGAGCGGTACGCGCTGACGGTGCCAGCTCTCGCAGAATATGTGGCCGAGGCGTCGGAAAAGGAGTTGTTAGGTGACGAGTAAAACCCCCTTTTTTAGCCGTAGATTTCTGTCGCGAAACTACTCGCCAACAGCGCCATTACGGCGAGCCCCGTGGCCATCGCCAGGCGGGGCCTCTTGAGCGACGCTAGGGCAGTTGCAACTATAACGGCGGCCAGTAACACGTTAACGCTGGTGGCGTTCATTGCAGAATTGGCCCTTGGCGTATACGCTATGCGGTTTAACAAAATGTTGCCATCTATTAGGGCTGTGAACAAGCCGGTTAGCAACAATGCGAAGTACAAGTCCCCCTTGAGGTCCTCAGGCCTCCACAGCAGGTAGTACAACACGACGACTAGCGCAATCGAGTGAAATATGGCGCTCGTGAGCGCGGCCACTGGGTGTACGGCCCAGTAGACGAAGAGCACGGCCAAGGCGTTGACCAAGATTACTAACAGCGCCGAAGCCCCCCTCTTTGCATTGTTGGCGCTCACGAAAAATTGGAAGGCGATAACAGTCAAATCAGGTATAGAAAAGCGAGCATTGAATATTCGCCGACGTATACCTGATTTGGAATAGTGAGATAGTTGAAAGATTAGACCGAAGGCCTCGACCTAAAGGGCGGAGAGGCGGTCAGACGTATTTCCACCGCCTCTGTTACACAAGTCGAAACACACTGCTTACCCAGTTTCTCCTTGCCTTAACATCTGCCGTCGTAACAAGCTGTCTATAACTGATAGACGTGAGTTAAAGAGCCTTTGCAACAAATCTCTCCGCCGTGAGGGCAATGAGGTAGGCGTAGTACCTCAACGGTCTTCTAACCGGCTTCCATGCGGCGACTACCACCCAGTCCGCATTCGGCGGATCGAGCCAGCTCCGCAGGTCGAGCCACGCCGCGGCGTACATGCCACATCGCCGAAACGCGTCCACCAGCGAACTAATAGACGCCACTCTGGCCTCGCCGAAAAGGCCCTTGTATGTACCGTGTAGGCTTGGCGTAAAGTGGCTGTAGACGTGGGTGGGGTCTGGGGCGAAGTGGCCTGGCACCACCGCCACGACGCCCCTCCTAGCGCGGCAAAGCGCCTCTACGGACTCCTCAAGCTCCACGTGCTCTAAGACGTGTTGAAGGACGTAGACGTCGGCGGGGGGCACTGCGTCGGGAAGACGGCAGTACGGCACGGCCCCACTGTAAGGATCACATGGTCTAACGTCGAGGCCGCGCTGCCTGAGCCACATGGAGAGACGCCCTGTGCCGGCTCCCACTTCCACAATCACGTCCTGCCTAGTGGCGCCGATGGCCTTGAGACCTAGCAGGACGTCTACCCACTCCAACGTGTCCGTTTCCCTCGCGGCGAAGTACTCAACGCCGTACGACATCGCAGACGTTGGGTATTCTCCCTCCCGCCCTCCTCACCGCCTTGAACGCGTACCACCTGGCCAACACCTTGGCCCACTGCCTCTTTGCCGCCGTGACGAGGCCGCGGGGGCCATGCAACTTTACGTGCACCGCCGCCATGAGGGGGTACCCCGCCACGGGCCGCATTAGCGACAACAGGGCGAGGACTGGGTTCCTGGCGGCGTCTCTAATCGTGTCGTATTCCACGATGCCGTACTTCACCGCCGCCTCGACGGAGCGGCGGAAGACGTCGAGAAAGCCCGCCCCCTCCCCCGGGTTAAAGTGCATCACGCCCACAGGGTTGACGGCGGTCTCCCACCCCCCGCACACCACGTAGTAGTAGAGCCACGCGTCTTCGTAGACGTGGAGCTCGGGCGGTATCTTCACTCCTTCAATGGCGGTCCTGCGGAAGAGCGTGTCGTGTGTCCCTCCACGCCGCCTAAAGGCGTCTATCAAGTACTGCGCATAGTCTATGCCCATTGCCTCCAGAAACCGCCTCCTCTCGGGAGACGCGTCCCAGTTTATGCCCCACACGATACCCACCTTCGGCTTTTCAAGGGCGCCGTTCTGTACGACCCAGTTCCACCAACCCTCGTTGAGCATACAATCGTCGTCAAGGAACATGAGCCATTCATCGCTGAATTGCTCAAAGAAGATGTCTATGGCCGTCTGCCTAGCGGTGGCCCGCGTCGGCCTGTGCCACCCATACAGCCTACTCCTCTCTACGACAAGCTCTTTGCTATGTGTATCGGCAAAGCGGCGTACTGCCTCTCTAGTTTTGTCGTTGTCTGAGTCATCCACCAAGATAATGGCCTTGTACGGCACTTGTAGTGACGATTCCAATACCTTTTCGAAAACACGGCCCACCCTCTCCACGGAGTTCTTTGTGATTAGAGAGAGGACTGACATATTAAATTAACATGTGGATGTAATGAGGCCGCAGAGGGGACGCGGGCGACCGGTTAACGTAGGCGCAGGCCATGACCCCTCTTTTACGCTTTGTCTTGTCGCCATCTGAGTTTTTGAACATGATATCAAAGGCCGAAGACGGGTTAAGCGTCTTGGAGCTTACGGCCAAATGCATAAACAGGGGCGACGCTGAATACTACCGCTACATCTGCCGAACTGAGGACGACCGCTACGTCTGGATCGAGAACGGCGACGGCGACAGGCCGGGCTTCGCCGTGTGGTACAACGATGCCGTCGTTGCCAGACGTGAGCTAGGCGTAGACGACGACCTCCTCGACGAGGAATGGACGTGGGAAGCCGAGGTGCGGCTGTGCGCCGAAGGGGATTTGAGCGTGCTTAAGGCAAGCGTGGCGGAGGGAAAGGTCTACCTCTTCAAGGGCTTCGGCAAGGCGGCGAGGGCCTGGGGCGCAGAGCTCTTCGACACGCTGGACCTCTGGCTCTACCTTGCGAGGCGCGACAGGCGGCTGTTGAAGTTGATCGTTGTGTGTAGCAGAGGCTCCAGCGACGCTCTTGCTTAATGATGACGGGAAAAAAGACGTTGTGCCCAATGCGCCATCTAGGCCACCCCTACTAGCTCTGCGTATTTTGCCGCAAGCTCGGCTATGCACTCACGCGTCTTGCCCTCTTTCGCGCATTTCCAGAGCTGGGAGCCTTTCTCAAAGACAAACTTGTTGCCGATCTTTTGCAGTGCGCCTAGCGCATATAAAGCCCTCAACACCTTAACGACGTGGAACATGGCCTTGCGGGGCATCGGTCTTCCAAATCTTTTTTCGTACCATTTACCAACTTGCTTTGTACTTATCGATATAATACTTCCTCTTGCTCCACTTACGACATCTGCAATATACTTCGCTATTATCTCCACGGCAGCCTCCTTATACATGTTCAAAATATAGTTACCAATTTGCAGATTTGTCGACTGTATTCTCCAGGACGAGTTTGCCGCTAGGGAAGGTGAGGAAGAGGCCGCTAGCATTGTAAACTGTAAGGTAGGTAACCAAAGGGAGCCATGCGGACAGCATACTACAACAGGAATTTTTACTATCGAGTTGGAAGTCATACGAAACATCTGTGTTTACATTGTCTCGACACTCACAGAGTGTAACCAAAATATTTCACATGAGTGAATGTAAGAATAAGGTATCAGAGGCAAATTGGCGTGTAGAAGCTGTGCTCAGCTATTTCGTGTATTTTGCTATAAATGCATCCGCCGCAGTCTTGATTGAAAATATACTTGTTAAAATTGTTGCTTTAACTCTTTTGGCGTTAGGCGTAGTAGCGCTTTTGCGTAGCGATAGCAAGTTTGCAGAAGCTATAACTCTCCTAACCTTTATATTCACGTTCTTTGGAGCGGGACTGATTCTTTACGGTATTCTTCTACAATACACCAACGTTGTTTCGACAAATGCCTACCAATACTTCACTCTCTCTGTTATAGCCGCCTATAGCTCTCTCGTCGTAGGCCTGATTTTCGGTTTGCCACTGGCAGAGTGTTGCGCAGTCCGTGAGTGTCACAAGGGCGGTGATTCATAATTTTTCAAGCCTTGTAAGAGTGCAACCTCTTATGAGTAGTATGATCGAGTAAGAATATGGGCATATAGGAAGCGTAAGAATGGAGGTCAACGCTTAGCCGCAGTAAGACCTACGGTAAGTGGCAAAAACGTAGAGATGTAAAAACTGGCATGATCACACTTAGCTCTCAGGCTATGTTTTGAAGCAACTCCCTTAGTGGTTCTCCCTTGTTGCTGAACCACGTCAGCGGCACCTTTCCCGACTTCGACTTCACCTTTCCGTCATCGCCGAAGATCAGCTTCATGCTGGTGTAAAAGTCGGAGATGTAGAGCTCGTTGGGCGGCTTTATCTCTATCACCGGCACTCTCGCCTCCAGCAACCGCGGCAGGAGGCTCACGAGACCTTGGTTGAGCGGCGCCAGATTGACGTATTCCTTAAATCGCCTCTTGTGAATGCGTCTAACATAAACGCCGCCGTTTGGAACGTATTCAACGTCGACTTCAGCGAACAAGATTTCAAGCTTAGCCGGCCTTGTTGACGCGAAGAGTAGATCGTCGCCAACTCCTATCGGCTCGACGCCGTGTACCTCTTCAACAGCCCTAATGAACGTGCCTTGGCCAAATCGAGTTACCTCGGGAAACTTGTCGAGGAAGTTTGAATCGTTGAGAAGGTCGGAGAGCTTGTACAAGCCGCCCTTTATTAGAACGGCTGGCACCTCCTTTGGCGCAAATATGTTACAGCAAACGCCAAAAATGGCACACTCGCGGGCATCACAAAGACCTTTTAGCTCTAGGATCCGTCCCATGAAAAAGAACCTTTTTCACATGAAGCCTTTGGAAATAGACGGGTACTACGTATACGGCTTGTTTGACCGCAAGAGTCGCATTTCTAACAACGAGGTTGCTCCTGCCGTCATAATAAGAGGTGGCTTCCGCAAGGTCGAAGAGGTGGCGAGCCAGTTTCCGGATTATGAGGAGCCTGGACGCATAGGTCTTGCCAACGTCCCTCCATCTGACAAGTTCATTGAAATTGCGACCTCGGCTTGTTGTATAAGGCCCAGGGCAGTGGGTAAGGACCTCGTGTTTGCGTCTACGCAACCGCTGACGCTGGAGCTGAAGTTTGCACTGATAGCAATACGCTATGAGCCATATCGCGACGGTCTTTACAGGAAAAAGGTGGAGGTGTGGAAGCAGTGGAAGGTAAGAGTCAGGCTGATGCCGCTCCGGGAAGAGCTCATTAACTTCATCGCCTCAGAGAAGTATCTGAAGAACATGTCCCTTTTCGACGTTGAGCCGCCCGACAAGCTGGTTACTACGCTTGAAGATGGGACTGAAATTGTACTAACGTTCAGCGGAGAAAGGCCGCAAGTAGACTTGAGGCTGTCCAAAAGACCATCGATACTGTGGTTTACGAGGGATCGCGAAGAGTTTGTAAAAAAGATATTGGAACAATACGTCACTGTTTAGAACACCGAAGAGGGTGTTTATTTTTCAATCTTGTAAATCTGCATAAGCTCGTTATAGTACCACGACAGCGGGTCGTCGAAGTATTCGCAAAAGCGTGAAGCAAATGCCCAACACATTGTAGAGGCTATTTTCTTCACCACCTCTTCGGATTTTATTGCAAAGCTTAACACGTCCTCGATTTGCAAGTCCAAGAGCCTTTTCGCAACTCTTAGGACGTATCCCAACATGCGCTTTCTTTTCTCTTCATATAGGTGTTCCAGAATTTGTTGAGGTATCAATAAGTAGAAGCCGCCTCCGCCGTCCGCTTCCCCAGGGTGCACCAGGTAAAACCATGTGTAGGGCATCACTTCCTCGAACATGACTCTAGCATGGACATGTTCGAAACCTAGCTCTTTCACGACACCCTCCGCTATTTTAGCCAAATCGTCATATATGATGACTATATCCTTTGTGCTTATTAGGTAGCGAGCTACCTCGGCTTCAATTTTTCTTGCTAGAGCGTCTATGTCATTAACTAAAACAGTTTTGTGGATTTCCTGTTCCATAATAAATGGTAAAAATTCCGATCTATTTAGTGTCGGTAAAGGGGCAGTTACGGGAGCGCGGGTATTTTTATACCGAACCCGGTCGCCGCGGCTTTAATGACGCCCAGCTTATCGCCACATCCGGCTTTACAGGCCCTATACAGGCCGTAAAGAAAGTCCGCCTCGCCGACCACGCGTGTCACATACTTGTTGTCCCTCGCCACGCTTAATGCGAAGTCGCCGAGACGCACGTACAGGAAGTCCCATCTGGGTGTAAATAGTCTGTAGGCGGTCACGCCGCCCCCCTCGTACACCGCAACTTGTCCACTCCTAAGACCTTGTGGGTTTATTCGAAACGCCTTTTTGCGCATTTTCAGCATAGTTTTTACACAAGCGTCTTGTTCTCCTACGCAAAGCCTCTCATCTACATCGACGTACATCGTAAACCGCAGGGGCTCCTCGGTGAGGTAGACTCCGTCTTTTTCCGTAATCGCATTGTCGGGCTGGTACGAATAGCTGTTGGCGGTGCAGAGGTGCACGTAGCCGACGGCCCTGTTCTTTAGTACGAACTCATATACTCTGCACAGCATAGGTAGCTTTACTGCAGTGTACCCCACGCCCCTTTCTACGTCGAATCTCTTGAGCCAGTTGTTGACGCCGTACTTCGACTTGGCCGCATCCGGTGTGAGGCCCTCCTTATCGAGCGGCGGTAGCGGAAACTTTATCCTTATCTCAGTGTAGTCTTCCCACACCTTCCTTCCTATCGCATCTCTAAGCGACGGATCGCCCAGAAGCCTGGCCGCGTAGTCCACAGCTTCTTCGAACGGCAGGTCCTTGTGTAGCGCCTTAGCCACCGTAGCACCGGCGGCTACCAAATCGCCGCTCAATGTTACTCTTGCAATAGAGAACATGCCCCCCTCTCTGAATATGGTAATTATGACGTTCTGCTCTATCGCCGCCTCGTAGGCGATATACGTACCTACGCGCCTCACCGTAACCGGAACGACGATGTCCTCGACCACCGGCCTTATCTCCCTCTTTACGTCGTACAGCGCATATTTGACGTCATCATCACAGCCCTCAAGGACGTCGTGCAGCACTTTACACAACTCGCTGTCACACTTAACTGAGGGGCCTACATAGACACATTTTACTACATCGCCCTCTTGCACGTAGCCGACTTTAACGCCGGCTTCGTTGCACGTCACTACTGCATAATCGCTTGTCACATACTTCTTACACTTTAGCTCGTATTTCTGTTCCATGTCAAAATGTGTACACGGCCATATCATAGACGTAGAGCGTCTGAAAAGAGGGCCCGAGTATACAGCGGCGATTGTTCAGTGCCCACTTTCCTGTACCTGATTTGAAAAAGCAGGATAGTTGAAAGATGGTATTAACCTCAAACCGTCCACACGACAATTAACAGTGGCGCAAGCATCGCCAGAGGTATCGGCAGTGCTGGTGCCGCCCCCTCTGCCTCTACCCACTTCAGAGTGGTCCTTATGCCGACATAGATGGCGGCCAGCGCAGCGGCGAGCATGGCCAAGGACGTAACTACGCCGAGTTTCGCGGCACCGACGGCTATGAACGTAGCCGCCATGCCGTATGCAAAGAAGTCGCCGACGCCGATGGCGCGCTTCCCCAGCCTCACGAGGAGGCCCGGGAGCAATGCCTGTGCTCCTCTGCCGCAGGACCGCGCCGCCTCGCACGGACAATGACACTCAACAGCCCTCTCTATGAGCTTGTTTAGAGGGCCCCACTTGACTGAGGCGAAGTCGTAGACGGCCAGTGCGGCCAGCACAGTCAGTACGGTAGTGCGTGGGAAGAGCTGTGCGACCATTGCGCCGAGGAGCGCGCCCAGGGCTCCGAACAACGGGCTGTTCCCAGACTTTAAAACTGTAAATGCCACCGGAATTGTGACAATGGGCGCCGCGAAGAGGGCCGCAAGCGCGGCGGCGGGGTGCAGGAGGCCGGCGTAGTAGTACAGCAGGGCGTAGAACCACGCCGCGGCCATAGCCCCGAGGAACCACACAGTGGCCATCACGAGCTCAAACAGGCGCCCCCGGCCGACGATTGCCAAGGCGACGTAGGTGTAGGCGATTACCAACGCGACTACGACGGCGGCGTTCCAAAGGGCAGCCTGGGGCGAGTCCTCCAGGGAGAACACCACAGTCGAATCCGGCTCCGGGAGCTTTACGCCGAAGTAGTGCGGAACTGTGGCAATTGTCGCAACGAGGGCCACGATGAGCACAACTGCAAGACCCGTTGACATGGAAAAACGGGCGTTCTGAGGGCACCAGACTCCGCCACGAAGGCAGCGTTAACGGTCTAACATTACAACAGATGTCATGGCCCACTCTCAACAGAGACACGCATTTTTTATGAGCGGAAGATGTAATATCGGTTGCCAGCTCGTATTGCACGGAATTTACCTGCTGAAATCCAAGATCCTTAGCGGAGTAGAGTTCAAAGATATCGTTTCAGCACTCTACACGATTCCGAAGAAGAAGTATGATACGCTGATATTTGCCACCGTGGAGGACTTGAAGGAGGAGTTGAAGAGTTTGGAACAGGAGGGATACGTCAAAATGGTAAACAGCAACGCCGTGTCGTTGAGAAGAGCATCATGTTGTACATAAGGCTAGAACTACTGATCTTGGAATAGCCCGTTTTTGTGTCTAAACACTTTTAGCGTAAAGGTCGGCACAAGCCCTTAGGCTGAGAGGTGGCTTTTCAGACCATTTTTACCATGGAAGTCGAACAAATCTTAAAGAGGTTACGCTGGGTTGAGGTTGCGCTACCCGATGTACTTATAGCACTTATGGCTTATCTCACCTTTGGTAAGGGCTGTATTGATCCTGAGAAGCTGTTTGAGGTGAGCAAGCCGACGCTTGAACATCTGGACGTAGATTGGTGGAGCTTTAAGTTTCACCTGGAGTGGGTTACCGACGGCGATAACTGCCGCAAATTATCCAATCATTATTATGAAAAGGTAAGGGAGGTTTTGCAGACTTTTATCGAGGAAAGAGAGACTATAGAGGCAATTGTGAAAAGGTAACGTCTTTTTTCTACGCCTATAAGGCGTTGGGCCGCAGATGTGTGTTGACGTCATTGTTTTTAATCTAGAGTAATATAGACAAGGGGGTCAAATCAGGTATAGGACGTCGAGTAATCAACATACGTCGATGTATACCTGATTTTGATCCATGACTCACATATGCCGCCAGTATAGAAAGACGGTGTGGCTAAGACGCAACACATCGATCTAAAAGACGTTTACATCGACTCTTTGGCGGCGTTTGGGAAATGGTACAAGCTTACAAGAAGTCGCCGTTCCAATTAACGTTTTTTATGACTCGCACAGCCAGATTTGCGGTGGCTTACGCTCTATATGCCGCTGTAGTTCTCGGATACGCGTACCGCATGCTAACGGATCCGGCTGGGGCTCTGTTCAGCCCCTCACACACGACGTTGTCGATTCTCACCGCCGTGTCGCTGGCCCTGCCCGTTTTAGATGCTATGAGCTGGGATCTGCTGAGGCCCGAACGCATTGGGAGGGTGTTGTTGGCGGTGTTATTCATAGGAGTGTTGGCCGAAGCGGCCGCCGGAGGAAGCCTCAATGTTGCAGACTTGCTTAGCGTAGCAATGAGGCTCCTAACGTACTTGATAGTTCTTACAATCGCAATAGTGCTTTACCAAATGGTGCGTCCACGCGAATCGACACCTGGGCGCGACGGCAATGCTGTGAAACATCACACATCTTGAGACAATTTGAAAACGATGAGAGACGCTTTTTCTCTACTGACGCAATGTAACATCTGGAGGTTGCCGTGGAAAAACGGTCACTTTGAAGTTGTAGTAGGCCACTACAAGGCAACCCCTCACTCCTATTTTAACTTAATTTTATTATGGAACCGGATTACATACACATACCAGCAAAAGACGCCATTAGGAGTGTCTACATTAAACAGTTGAAAGACGGTAAGTACAACCTAGAAATAGATGGAGACGTAGTACATCTAATTAAGCGCGGCAATGTGGTGGAAGTAGATGTCGATGAATACTATATTCAAGATGGTATAGAAATTTGGTGGTATAACGGCGAAGAGCTCAACAAAATCGACGTTTCAATTATCGAAGCTAACTACAGCGTCATGTTTATGATCCCTCCGCTGTTAATGGCTTATGCAGAGGTGTGGCCGTTCGTGAACATCGTAGCAATAACTCAGGACGGCGTTAAGAAACTCACTTTTGGCAACGATTTAAGTGAGCTTGGGATAAGGTACCGCATCGGGGGCAAGATGGGCGTTATAAGTCCGGTGATTGAGCGTGGCGCATATGAGAGAGTTTGCTTGACGTGTATAAACGGATTCAAGGCCGGTATCGTGATCAGAAGTGATACCAAAGACGTAGATGTAATTACGTACTTCGGCTTCCTCAGTTACGGCTTTGGGCGGATTGGTAACGGCATAATCGAACTGCCGGAGCTTGGCCGTATAGACCTTTCCCAATACCTCTAGTTTTTTCTATTTCAGTTGCGTCCAGCCCTTTTCACGAGCCCGCGTTAATCACGGAAGCTTTGACCAAGCAAGTTCGGGAAAAATAAGATCTGAAGGAGCTCCTCCAGCTCGCCGCCGAACCACGTGAGTTGCGTTTGCCCCTTTATGGACACTTTTCCGCCTACAACCGAGAGCACCGTGGTAACGCCGTCCTTTTTCACGTGGATCTCATTTGGCGGAAACAAGCGGGGCCCAGGAGGCCAACAGCGCCGTTAGGTCGAGTGACGATTTCCAACTTTTAGCATGGAAGTCCAAATAGTATACAGGAAATGTTTTCAGGTAAGAGGTGCCGTTAGGGAGCTGTTAGAGGTGAGGAGGGCGGTTGAGAACTATCTCTCGAAGTACGAATCAATCAATCTGGGCAAGCCTAAGAAGGTCTGCGCCAAAAGGATTATACACGAGGACAGCGAGTGCATTGGTTACACCGTCTACGGCGACAGAGGGTTGTGGGGCTTACATGTGTGCGTAGGCGGAAAATTAATCGCTGAATGGAAGAAGGACGAGTGGGGCATCTACACAGATACTCTTAAGTGTAGCGATTGTGACGTGCCGCCAGAGCTACCGAAAGACGAGGCGTACCTCTACAGCTTCATAAAGCGCGTAAATCAGGCGGCCCTCAAGGCGCTGGGCCCAGCTGCACCTTCAGTTATGTTCTAATCCCCTTTTTCACCTGCCGTCTAAGGCGGAATCTGCGTAGAGGTTCTCGCCTTCTGCATCAATGGAACTGTACCCAAGGCGCCTTAAGGCGTCAAATCAGGTATCTATCGGCGGACAAAATTTGTTCGCTTTCTAGTACCTGATTTGAAGTTTGGAGGAGGTTGAAAGCTGTATTAGTTGCAGACTGGGCGTCTATGTGGTAGCGACTATCGGCCAAGTCATGCACGTATTAAGGAGTCGACACTCTTAAACGTTGTTGGAGCGCCGCCTGGCTCATGGCTGTCACCTACGCAAGACCGCGTCGGAGCATAACACGTATAGTTGCTTCTGTGACTTATCGCCCTATGTATCCATCTGACCTCGGCCTAGCGAGACTTTTAGGAATTAACAATTTTATATGGATGTAGAATTCGGGTGGGAAAAGTCGAGGTGCTTTGAGCCAAATACAGTTGCTACAGTAGATCCATCTCTTGCAGACACCGTCAAGAGATTAGTAGTGGGCGGTGAGCCAGTAATAGACAAATTGGTAGAAGAGTTCTCTGTTAAGGGAGCACCGAGGGAGTTTTGTATAAGGAAAATAGAACGAACAGGAGGATTTTGTCTCGGCTTTTCCGTTCACCATGAGGAGGGAGAATGGTATATTTATGGGTGTAAAGATTGGCGCGGCAAATATCTGATGATCCAATATGGGCCAATTGCCAGCGTACTACGTGGCAAATGTAGGTGGTCGTTTGCGTCAATTGCAAAAGCGGCAACTCCAGCTGAACTTGTTGAAAAGCTGAGTAAAATACTCCATTGCGTGGCGCGGTCCTCATAAACGTTTTTTCCAACCTCTGCCGACGGCAAGACTGTGAAAAAACTAAGATGGATACGGCGTTTATTCGCCTAGGGACAAACGGCTGTGGCTGGCCGTAGTTGTGCTTGGCATGGCGGCGGCGCCGCCCCTCCCATACGTCCTGGCGGCTCTATACGTCAAAGAGGGTTTGCCCTACGGCGATGCCCTCGCCGTCGGGGCCTACGCCGCCTCGCCCCTCTTCATACTCTTTGTCGCAGGCGTTGCCGGGCTGTCCTCTTCCAAGTGATTCACACTTTTTCCACCGCTCTCATGCACCACGTCGGGTCAGATGTGGTTTTCGACGAACACTCTCAAATCAGGTACAGGAAAGCGAACGATATTCGACCGCTTTTGTATACCTGATTTGGAAAAGCGAGACAGTTGAAAGGCATCGGGCCCCTATCCGCCTGTCGCAGGCTTGCCGTTGGAGGCGGCCTTGACGGCGGCGGCCATCCCCGGTTTTAAGCCGCTTGGGGAACAAATTGTGTGCACATAACCCCCGCTTTTCTCCCTCCTCTTTACATTTTCTTTTGTCGAAGCGGCGCCGGCGCCGTCAAAAGCGGAAATCCGTATGCCCAACGCGGCGGCCACCCAGCGCTTGACGTAGTTGAGCCCGCCGTTGAAACCAATTCAGGTCTTGAACGCAATGCTTTACACAATTTTCAATCGTATGCATGTTTGACAAAAGTGGGTGCGTTCCTTAAGCTTTCTATTGTCTTGTCTTTCCAAATCAGGTATCTGTCAGCGAGTGAAATTTGACCGCTTTCCTGTACCTGATTTGAGGTGCGCTGTGCCCAGTCCCGAACCTCAAATAGAATTTTGCTGTGAACCTTGGCGAATATATTCGGCAAGCCAAGGGGGCCTCGTCGCATGCGGCAAAGGTGATGGTTCTCGCCGAGATGCTCAGCAGGGTCTTCGGCGTTAAGCTGGAAGAGCTCTTGAGCGGCGTCGAAAAGAGGGTTGAAAGCAGGTTGTTGGGCATCAGGGGGAGGGCGGACTTGCTCTACTCGGGCGTAGTGTTTGAGGTAAAGGTGGATTTGGACAGAGAGGGAGAGTCCGCCAAGGCGCAACTGGGGAAGTACTTCCAGGCGCTGATAGAGGCGGGGTATGGGGAGAGACTGGTGGGCATAGCCACAGACGTTGTAAAGTACAGGGCCTTTGTGCCAGTTGTCGAAGGCGGGAGGGTTGTGGGCGTTAGGGAGATATCGTCTATCGACATGTCCCAGGTCCCCGAGGAGGTGGCCGTGCTCTGGCTGGACTCCTACATATTCTCGCAGAGCGGCATCAGGCCCACGGCCGTGGATTTGAGGTTCAGATTTGGGCCGGGGAGCCCCACATATGCGTTCGCTATCGACACACTCAAAAGGCTTTACGAGGCTGTGAAGGGCGAGGAGGACGTCAAGCTGAAACGCGAGCTGTGGTCTAAGAGCATGGGCGTTGTGTACGGAAGCGCGCCCAGGGAGGAGGCGTTCATAGACCACACCTACTTAGTGACGTTGGTGAAGCTCATTGTATACCTCAAGCTAAGCGGCGACGGCGCGGTGAACAAGGAAAAGTTGCGGAAGGCCCTGAGCGGCGAGTACTTCGCGGAATACGGCTTAGTGAACCTCGTAGAGGAGGACTTCTTCGCGTGGATTCTCCACCCAAAAATCGCCGACGAGTCGCTGGAGCTGGCCGCAGGCCTCGCCTGGGAGCTGTCGAGGTACGACCTCTCGCAGGTGGACGAGGACTTCTTCAAGGAGATTTACCAAGAGATAGTCGAGAGGGGGCAGAGGCACAGAATAGGGGAGTACTACACGCCGGAGTGGCTCACAGAGCTGGTGCTGAGGGAGGCCATGTCCATGTGGCAGGAGGGGCGCCCTCCGAGGATTCTGGATCCTGCATGCGGCTCCGGGACCTTCCTCGCCACTGCCATACGCATGCTGAGGGAGGAGCTGTCGCGGAGGGGCTGGAGGCCCCGCGAGGTGCTAGACTTTATTCTCTCAGGCGTCGTGGGCATCGACATCAACCCGATGGCGGTCGTAATCGCAAGGGCGAACTACGTCATAGCCCTGGGCGAGCTGTTGCGCGAGCGCGCCGGCCCCGTCGTAATACCAGTGTACGTGGCGGATTCAATAAAGCTCCCCGAGGTAAAGCTGAGCGTGTACGGAGACGTGAGAGTCTACAGCTACGGCGTCGACGGCGAGCAGTTGCAGATACCCGTCGAGGTGGCCGGCAACGGAGAGAGGCTGAACAGGGTCGTCAACGCCTTCAAGAAAGCCATAGGGGCGTACAGGTCTACCGCGTCCAAAGACAGACAAAAGACGTCGCGTAACATCCTTGAAAAAGAGCTAAGGGGCCAGGTATCCGATGACGAGCTCAACGTGCTTGTGATCACGCTCTACGGCATACTGAGGCTGATAGACAGAGGGAGGGATTCGGTGTGGGTGTACATGCTGAGCAACATCTATATGCCGATCTCGTTAAGCAACGCCAAGTTCGACGTAGTGGTGGGGAACCCGCCTTGGGTCGCCATGAGGTATGTGGAGAACCGGGAGTACCAAGAATTCCTCAAGGGGCTGGCGTTGAACGAGTACGGCCTGTTGGACAGCACACAGGTCCACTTGTTCACACAGATAGACACTTCCACCATCTTCTACGTTAGGTGTAGCGACCTCTACCTGAGGGACGGGGGCATAATAGCGTTTGTAATGCCGAAGAGCGTCTTGACGGGCGCCCAACAGCACGCGCGCTTTAGGGAGTTCAAAAGGCCCAGAATGAGGCTGGCCAAGGTCCTCGACTTGGAGGGCGTTGAGCCGCTGTTTAACGTCCCGTCGTGCGTGCTGATATCGGTCAAGGGCGGCTCTACGTCGTACCCCGTGCCCGCGGTAAAATACGAGGGGAAGTTGCCACAGAAGAACGCCAAACTCGGCGAGGCGTTGAAACATTTGACAACGTCTTATTATGAATATCGCCCTCCGCCAATTACGGAGGGCCGCAGTTATTATTACGACAAATTCAAGGCGGGGGCCGCGCTGTACCCGAGGCAGTTCTACTTCGTAGAGCCAGACCCGCACCCCAAGTTCGGCGTAGACCCAAAGGCGCCCAAAGTCAAAACTTCAAACGACCTAGACGAGAAGGAGCCCTGGAAGGGCATACGCCTATCGGGGCAAGTTGAGGCGGAGCTCATATACGTAACCGTGCTGGGGGGCGACGTTGCTCCGTTCAAGTGCATAAGGCTACGGCCAGTGGTGTTGCCCGCCCTGGTGCAAGGCGGCAGGTACAAGCTCTACATGCCCGACGAGCTGAGGCAGATGGG